>Ga0228536_1000054_pt1 | contig 280139 bp, 244 predicted proteins | sample SJ1Smetagenome_FD_168611 | JGI IMG/M metagenome (GOLD analysis project Ga0228536, IMG submission 168611) | Enriched culture of PCE-dechlorinating microbial communities from Ithaca, New York, USA - SJ1.S | ecosystem: Engineered > Modeled > Simulated communities (microbial... > Unclassified... | reverse complement strand
GAGGGTGCGACGAGGGATGAGGCGACCGGTGCGGTGATCTTCAAACCGGCATCCAAGGAGGCGCCTTTCGAGGAAGTCAAGGGCGCCTGCCCGTACAACATTCCTCGCCAGGACGCGAAGAGCAAGGAATTTTTCAAGTGCACCATGTGCCTTGACCGCATCACCAACAACAGGATTCCGGCGTGCGTCCAGAGTTGTCCGACCGGCGCGATGGCTTTCGGAGAGCGGGACGCCATTGTCGAGATGGTGAAGAAGCGCGTCGAGGAGTTGAAGAAGACCTATCCCAAGGCGATGGCGCTCAACCCGGACGAGGTCCGGGTGATCTACATCGTCACGGACGACCCCAAGAAATACCACCAGTACGCGGTGGCATGAAGAACGGGGCGGATGTCCCCGTTTCGACGGTTGGCATCCGCCCCTTTTCAAATTCCGGTTTCCGACGCGCTTCCGGGGGACAACCCCCGTGCCGGATGGAAATCGAGCAGTTCATGATCGATGGGTACGGCAGCGTCATTAAAGTCAGGCAGGGTGCAGAATCCGTAACCCGGCCATCCCGTACCCCGGCGGCGGCGAGCCGCCGGAGCGTCAAGAAATCCCGCCGAAGGTCTCCCCAAAATCACAAAATTGTTTTATATCAGAATGTGCCGACACCTGTCGGGTCTTTCTTCGGGCCGGGCGTGCAGGTGTGGCGAATCCGCATTGTCGACAGCATGGGTGAGCATGAGTAGCGAGCGACGTCCCGGACTGGACCGAAGGATCATCATCTGCGTTTCCATCGTAACCGCCCTGGTTCTTGCCGCCGGCACGGTTCTGACCTGGCGGACGTCGCGCGTGGTGCGGCAGGTGGTGACCGATCAGTTCAACGCGGAGCAGCTTGCGGTGGCTCGCGGCGCAAAGTACTTCGTGGAACGTGAGTTCAACCACCTCAAAAGGTCACTGACCATCCTCCTGCAATACATCGCCGTTATTCCGGAGGTTTCCACCTTAGCTCCCGGCAAAGAGCGACTCGTCAGCCAGGTCACGGAAAGCGGGGTACGGACGATCGAACTGATCGATCCGGAAGCTCGGACAAAGTGGGTCTATATTGCCAATGACCGGCTGGTTTCGACCGCTCCGCTGGACACGGATTCGCTGCCGCCGATTCCTTCGGATTTTTTCTCTGAGAACTCGTTGTGGTTTTCCCGCCCCGTCGTCACGGACGCCGGCATCACCCTCACCATTGCTGCCCGGATGCCCGGGAGGACGTCCCGCATCGTGCTGTTCCATCTCGACGTTTCATGGTTTCTGGACCCATTTTTGAAGACCGTCCACTCCGGCAGGACGGGATATGCCTGGATCATCGACGGCGACGGTATCTTCATGTACCATCCCAACAGGGATTATGTGGGGGAGAGTGCGTTTCAGGTGCGCGAGCGGACATTCCCGGGGCCTTCCTACAACAAGATCCACATCATTCAGGGTGAGGAGATGCTGCAGGGCATGGAAGGCACCGGGGATTATACATCGACCTGGCATCGGGGAAAAACCGGATTGGTCCGCAAGCTCATCGCCTTCACCCCCCTTCGGATTCCGGGTGAGCCGCCTCAGCTCTGGTCGATTGCCGTTTCGGCTCCCGCTCACGAGATCGAAGAGGCGATCTGGAAGAATCTTTACTGGCAGCTCACTTTCCTGGGCCTCGTTGCGGGAGTGCTCGTCCTGGCCGCGTCAACGATTCTATACCTGGAGAGGCGATGGCGCCTGACCCTGGAAAAGCAGGTGCATGCCCGCACCGAAGAACTGAAGCGGTCGGAGGAGAATTACAGGTCCCTGGTGGAAAGCGCCGAGGATTTCATCTACACGCTCGACAGGGAGGGCCGCTTTCTATCGGTCAACAGCTTTACGGCCGGCTTTTTCGGCTCCACTCCCGACGCCCTCATCGGAAAATCCATCTACAGGCTGTTCCCCGAGGACGTGAGGGAACGCCTGGCCCAGCGGGTTCTCCATGTCTTTGAAGCGGGCACGAGCATTCGTGATGAAATCGAGTGGATGAACCGATACAACCCGACCTGGATTGCCGTCAACTTCATGCCCTTGAGGGATGAGGCGGGGAAGGTCAAGGCGGCCCTGTGCATCGCCAGGGACATTACGGAGAACAAGAAGCTGGAGAGGCAGCTGATAGGGGCGGAGAAGCTGGCATCGCTGGGGACGCTGGCGGCCGGGGTAGCTCATGAAATCAACAATCCGCTCGGGGTGATCCTCGGATTTTGCGACCTGCTCATTCGACATAAGGAACCGGGGTCGCAAGAGTACGAGGACCTGAAAATAATAGAGGCACAGGGATTCTACTGCAAGGACATCACCGAGAACCTGCTGAGCCTTGCACGGTTGGATCGTTCGGAGAAAAGGCACTCCAACCTGGCCGAGTGCATCCAGGACACAATCAGGATCGTTTTGCATACCCTCGAGATGAACGGCATTCAGCTGGCTACGGAATGGGGTCCCGATATCCCTCCGGTTCGAGGCGATTACGGGCAGCTGCAGCAGGTGTTTCTGAACCTGATCAACAATGCCGTTGCCGCAATGAAGGATGGCGGCGTTCTCACGATTCGGACGAAGAGGGGTCCGGGTGGCCGCAATGTGTACGTGCGGATAGAAGACGAAGGCTTCGGTATTCCTCCGGAGAACCTCGATCTGATTTTCGAGCCCTTTTTCACCACGAAACCCGAAGGCGAGGGCACCGGACTCGGGCTTTTCGTCAGCTACGGAATTGTCAACAAATATGGTGGGGCCATCGAGTGCGAGAGCAGAACTGCGGATGCTCCGGGAGAGAAGAGCGGGACGATTTTCACCGTGAGACTTCCCATCGCAGGAAGAGGGGAAACATGAAAGGCCGGATCTTGATCGTCGATGACAAAGCGGAAATGCTCCTGCTCTTGAAACGGATCATCACGGAGGGAACTCCTCACGAGGTCGTGGTCGAGTCGAGCGCGCTGGATGCCCTCAAGCAGATACGGGAGACGTCTTTCGATCTGATCATTACCGATCTCAGGATGCCTAAAATGAACGGCATCTCGCTGCTTGAGGCTGCCAGGGAGGTCGATCCGCAGGTTTCGGTAGTCATCGTCACGGCCTACGCCACCATCGACACCGCGGTTGAGGCCACCCACAAGGGGGCGTTCGATTACATCACCAAGCCGTTCCGGAGCGAACGGATTCTTTTGACCATCGATAAGGTGATGAAATGGCGTGAGGTGACCTACGAAAACCGGGTGCTTCGCGAAACTCTGACCGGTTCCGGATTCCAGAGCCTCATGGTTGGGGCCTCGCCGGTCATGAGGGAGTGTATGCAGCGGGTCCGGCAAGTGGCTCCCACCAATGCAACGGTCCTGATCACCGGTCCCAGCGGCACGGGCAAGGAACTGATCGCCCGCTCGATCCATCGTTACAGTACCCGAAGCAATCGAAAACTGGTGACGGTGAACTGCACCGCCATTCCCGAATCCATCCTGGAAAGCGAGCTCTTCGGGCACGTAAAAGGAGCCTTCTCGGGGGCGTGGAAAGACAAGAAAGGGCTGGCGGAAGAAGCGGACGGAGGCACTCTGTTCCTGGACGAGATCGGCGATATGAGTCTCGTGCTTCAAACCAAGCTTCTGAGGCTTCTTCAGGAGGGGGAATACAAGCCGGTTGGAAGCGTGCTGACAAAGAAGGCGGATCTGCGGATCATCGCGGCCACCAATCACGATCTGCTTGCCGACATCGCCGCCAGGCAATTCCGGGAAGACCTCTACTACCGGCTGGACGTGATACACCTGAAGCTGCCTTCCCTCAAAGAGCGCAAGTCCGACATTCCGCTGCTGGCCTATCATTTTCTCAAGAAGTACGCCAAGATACACGGGAAGGACGTGAGGGATATCTCCCTGGAGGCCATGCAGCACCTGGGGGCCATGGAATTCCCGGGAAACATCCGTGAACTGGAGAACACCATCGAAAGAGGGGTGATCTACTGCCGGGGCAGCACCCTGGCGGAAGCGGACCTGTGGCATACTTCCGGCCGGGAGACCCCCTGCGGGGACGTCGAGGAGAACATCAACGGGCTGCCTTTTCGGGAGGCCAAAGAACAGATGATGCGGGTGTTTCATCGGAGCTACATCGAGCGTTTGTTGCGGGAGAACAATGGAAACGTCAGCCTGGCTGCCGAAAAGGCTCGCATCCAGCGCCAGTACCTGCACCGGCTCATGAAGGAGGCGGGCCTCAGCTCCGAGGATTACCGCCAAAAGGACGAATAGGAGGCCATGGACGGAAAAGCTTCCGGCGGACCCGGAAACAACAGGGAGGGGAACGCGGGGGAGCTCCGAAGAGATAGAATTGGCGGAAGGACCGCTCCTCAACGGATTCTAAGGAGTTCCTGCGGTCTCATCCTGTTGCAGGCCGATTTCCTGAAAGGCATCCTTGAGACGGACGATGCCAATCGGGCGGTCTCTTGACACGACGGTGATTTCCTCGACGTTGTGGCGCACCATCAGCTCTATTGCGTGCGTCAGAGGCGCGTGCAGGTCGATTTTCGGATGCAGGGGGATCTCCGGCGAGAGAGGAATAACGATGTCGATGACCTGCATCTTTCTCATGTCGCCGTCTCCAGGAAGCGCGAAAAAGCCGGTGACCGGCAGATGAACATCTGACTGGCCCCGGACGCCGGTCTTGTGCAATATGCCTGCCACAGTCCGAACCTTGTGGTGAAGTCCGCGGTCCCGGCAAAGCGCTCGGTCGTCTTTTCGGCGAGAGTTCAGCGTCGGTTTCCCATCCGCGGCGGCCACGGGGATATCCGTCTCGAACCACCCGGCCGGCCACGTACCAGCCGGGACCGGAAAACCACCCAGCCCAAAGAATATTCTTTCCGGCAGCGGTGCTCAATTGAGCCCGTATGATCCTCGTTACGGGCGGAGGCGGAGTCAATGTCGTCGATTGTCTCCTGCCGGGAGACAATCGAGCGCCGAGCCACGACCGCCTGCCGAACCGGGGCGGCTTCCGGTGCGTGGGCCAATGGAAAAATGCCGTGGGAGGCGGATGTCGGGACAGGTGTCCCTGCCTGGAGACCTTGGCACGTATCTTGATAAACTGACAATGACATGGGCGGCAACGATGAAGAGTGTGCCTCGCCGCAATACACCGATGGATCCGATGACGGGCACAAAGTTGGAGTGGTTCAAACGGACGAAGAGGAGAGTTATACATGGAAGAGCCAAAAGCAAAAAAGGGGTGGGAAATTGCTGCGCAGGTCGAGGCGACCAAGGGGTTTTGGGAGCGCCTCGTGCCGGAGAAAGACCAGATGGCTGGGGCGGTTAAGGGCATGGCCGTCCTGTTCTTGGTATTCCTGTTGGGCTGGTGGCTTGCGGGCAACCCTTTTGAGGCGACCAAGCGCATCGATTCGGCCTACGTCAAAGCCATGGGATGGTCGGGTACCGACCAGTGGGGGATCATCTGGAGCGTGGTCGCAATAGCCATGATCTTCGAGTTCATGGACGCCACGGCCGGAATGGGTTTCGGCACGGCGCTCACGCCGTTGCTCCTCCTGATGGGTTTCGACCCCAAGCAGATTGTGCCCGTGGTCATGATCCAACAGGGAGTTGCCGGCTTGGTGGGCGCTTTCCTCCACAGGGAATATGAGAATGTGGAGTGGAGCTTCAAACCGATGTCGGAGACGATCAAGCTCTGGATTTATATCGCCCTCCCCGGCATGCTGGCCGTGGCTTTCTCGGTGACCGCCGTCTATGCGATCTTGAAAGTGGCTAAGGTCTGGATCAACCTTTATGTCTGTGCCCTGCTGCTCGGCATGGGATTCATTTCCTTCTTCCAGGGCATTTCCACCAAACCCCGTCGGTACAGGCCCAAGATGATGATCGGCTTTGCAACCCTGGCCGGTTTCAACAAGGGCGTCGGCGGCGGCGGCTACGGGCCGGTGGTCACCATCGGCGGCCTCCTGGCCGGGGTGCCGGCAAAGAGCATGATGGCGGTGACGGCCATCTCCGAGGGAACCGTGAGCAGCTTTTCCGTCCTGGTCTGGCTGGCCATGCTCACCGGCGGCGTCGTTATCGACTACCTGCTGCTGCCCTCCATAATGATCGCCACGATCTTCACCGCGGTCCTCGCTCCGTGGGCCACTCGCGTGTTCCCCGAGAGGATCTGGCAGGTCGTTGTCCCTGCCTACAGCCTGATCCTGGCGTTCTACAGCACTTACAGGTCCTTTCCGGCCATCAAAAAGGCCCTTCTCGGGTAGCTGTGACGCGACCGGGAGGAACTTGGACGGATTGGATTCCCGGACCGGGGACTCTGTAACGGGGTCCCCGGCTCCATCGGGGAAGAGAGGATCGATCGATGGAATACATGAGTGCAGGCAATCCCCTTCAGCGGCGCCTGAAGAGCTTTGGCCTGAACATGATGGTGATGGCGGTGAGCTTCGGGCTCTACTACCTGGGGTTCTTCGGCGGGGTCGAGGGACCGCTGAACCTGACCAACATCGGCAAGACCATCGGCGGTCTCGGGTTCACCTCCAATGACCTGCAGGTGCTGCTCTTCGCCTTGTTCATTATCGCTCTGACATGGAACTGGGTCCTGAACCTGGTGGCTCATGTCACCGGACAGCGGCTCACCTGCTCTGCCGGAAGCGAGGAAAAGGGGTTATGCGGGCAACCGGTGCAACGCAGCCGCGACTCCGAGGGGAAGGGCTGGATATACACCTGTCCCCGGAATCACCGTAGCGCGCAAGCTCATTTTCACCCGATCAGAAAAGGCATGAAGGCCAACTCCCTGCTCATGGTGAGCCTGGTCTGCTGCGTGATGTACTACGTCTCCTGAATCTCGTACGGGTTCCTCGAAGCATTCCCCCCGCATGTCTTGAGGTGCCTCCGGCTCTGCGAAGAGTGACCTGTTGCGTCATGTCGGGTGAAGCGTGGAATCTGAAGGCGCCAGGTCGCCGCCCAGGGGTTTCTCGCTTCACGCGCAATACCGATTCGGACCGAATTCCCCTGATTCACACCGAGGTGCGTTCAAGATCGCCCAACACCCCTGCCCCGCAGGAGGTGAGGCGAGCGGGATAAAATCCCGCCCCCTGTATGGGCCGATGTGCCCGTCAGACGTACAAGGGGAGGGATTTATGCCCACCCCCGCCCGAAGCACCCCTCCTGAACGCAATTGCCCATGGCGCCGGCGTCACCACAAGGCATGAAAACAGGCTCACACGGGAATCTATTTTACAGGTAACCCGGTATCATACACAGCAAGGCAAAAACCCTGATTCCCACTCGAAGCATGCGGCAAGGACGATTCCCGATCCCGCCGTTGTGATGAACCCACAGCTCGCGGCGGTTTGTGAGAACACGCTCCAGCCGGGTACCTTCCCGTCCTTCGTTGTGATTCGCCCGAAGGAGAGCGGGATTTCGCCGGAGCCGCGGCACGAGGCCGGGCGCAAGCCCCGGTTTGTTCGTGGGGACGGTTGGAACCAAGTCCACCCCATGACCGGGATGGCGTGATCCATCAACCTCGTGCTCATGGGGATTTGCGGGCAACGTCAGCGGCAAGAACGGATCGTTCGAGTGGTTCCGGGAGCCTGCTCCGGTTCAAACGAAAAACGCGGAGAGCAGAGGAAACGAGCGGCCGTTTCTCTGTATCTCCGCGTGCGATTTGTGTTTGCGATACTCCAGGGAAGCAACCCATGGAGCGTTGCGGCCTTAATCCTTGGCGATTACGGGCACCGCATCCGACTCAGAGACCTGGTCCGGGTTTTGCCCGGCTTCCTTTTTGCGTTGGGCGATCACGATATATCTGCCGAGGGCAATCACCGCCACCGTGAAGAAAATCATGACCCCATATTCGACAACTTTGGATGGGTGAAGCAGGTTATGCACGTACGGATCCGTGATCATCATTTCACCGCCGACCTTGCCCAGTATGCCTGCACCGAGGTAGAGGATGATCGGGTACCTGTCCATGAGCCTGGCCAGGATTGAGCTCATGAAGACGACGAACGGGATGCTCAGGCCAAGACCGAACAACAGCAGGAACAGGTTGCCGTGAGAGGCGGCGCCCACGGCCAGCATGTTGTCGATTCCCATGCTCATGTCCGCCACGATGATGATCCAGAGCGCCTGCAGCATGCTTCCCGCCTCCTTATGATTCTCCTCCTCGGAGCCCTGAACGAGGAGCTTCACCGCAATCCAGAGGATCACGGCGCCTCCCACCAGTTTGATGAACTGAATCATGAGGAGCTGAGCCACCACGAACGTGCAGGCAACCCGGACCAAGACTGCTCCGCCTGCGCCCAGGGCGATGCCCAGGGTGCGGGTGCGCCCGTGCAGGTTCTTCACCGCCATGGCGATGACCACGGCGTTATCGCCGGCCAGTACAAGGTCGATCACCACAATGCTCATCAACGCCGTCAAAAACTGCCATGTGAATTCGATATGACCAAACATCCCAAAATCCATCTCTTCCTCCCCCGTTGGTCCAGCTGTGCTTCATGCCGCTCAGTCCGCTTCCGTCACACTCGTTGAGGATGGTCTCAGCGGCCTCACCTCCATTAAAGGGAAAGAGCAACATACATGCCAGACGCAAATGCGCGGGGCAGTCAATAGAATGAGGTCCAATTGTCCACTGAAAGGAGACACAAGTGTAAACTCCAGAGAGACATCGGTCAAGAAGAAGGCGCGACATTTTGGATTTCCCCCGCATCCGGCCGTCGACCACATCGGTATGAAAAGTGCCTCAAAAGTTCCGGTGACAACTCGTACGCATGTTCGACGTCTGCGGGGAGAGTCGGCAGCCGGGTGGTTCTCCCGGTCCATTCCGCCGGAGGCGAACGGGATTGGTCCGAAGTTTGAACCGTAATCGCGGGGTTGGCTCTCCTGCAAAACCCCAACGCGATGCTTGCATTTCCAGTTTGAATACGAGAAGCTCTGATACGGTACGATCATCGAATGCTCCCTGTCCTTCGTGCTCCTCAGTCCACCGGGGGAGCAGCCGGCTCTCGCATTGCTCGACGCCTGTCAGGTAGTACCGGTGGAACAGGTGCCCGGCAGTGAACCGTTTCCAGGTGGTCGCGCGGGAAATGGGCCGGTCGAAGGATCATTCCGGCGCGATCGACAGATTTCAGCAACCAGGGGGAAAACCGGTGGGACCTCGAGTTCTCGTAGTCGACGACGAAGTCGCCTTTGCAAAAAACATCGCGAGCCTGCTCCGGCACCGGCGGTTTGACGTCGAGACCGCCGTCGACGGGATTGCCGCGCTGGAGGCGTTCAGAACGCGCCCGGCTTTTGACGTGGTGTTGCTTGACGTAATGATGCCGGGCCTTGACGGAATCCAGGTGCTTCGAAAGCTCAAAGCCATGGCCCCTGAACTCGAGGTCATCATGCTCACCGGGCAGGCCACGGCGGAGATTGGCGTCGAGGCGATTCGAGCCGGCGCGTTCGATTATCTGATCAAGCCCTGCGACATCGAGGACCTGACTGAAAAGCTCCGCTCGGCGACCGACGTGAAGCAGATCCGCAGGCATCCCCTGCTCTGGCCTCGAACCATGGTGGCGGAGGTCATTCTTTACGGCTTCAGGCGGCTCACGACGGATGAGCCGCTGATCCGGGCCTTCGAGGTATTCAACTCGGACCGCAGAAAGATGGCCGGTGAAACCCTTTTCATTGTCGATTCCGAGGACGTCCTCCAGGGTACGATCACCCAGCAGACCCTGGTGGATGCGGCTCGCACGGTGCATGCCGGGGAGAATATCACCTGGGAGGAATTGCGGAGCCATCCGGAATGGCTTCCCGATCGGCGGATCGGCGACTTTTTGAGACGCGAGGTCGTCTCGACGCATCCGGAGATGTCGCTTGGAACGGTTGCCGAGAAGATGATCGAGCATCGGATGCAGAGCCTGCCCGTTGTCGACGGAGGGCGGGTGACAGGCATCGTGCGACTGCGGGACGTGTTGAGGTACCTGGAGTCCGACGAGGCGGAGGAAAACTGATGTCGATGGGAAAGTCATCCGGTCGCCCCGTCAACGGACGACACGATTACCCTTACTTCCGTGCGGTGTGGAACCGGATCGTGATCACCATGTTGGCCGCCGCTTTCCTGCCGGTGCTTCTCATCGGCGGAGGTCTCTACTTCTTCACCTTGAAAGTGATGGAGGAGAAGGGGCTGGAGAGCCTCAAGCTGGAGACCCTGGAGCGGAAAATCAACGTCGATCGTTCTTTGGAGGAACTTATCCTGGATCTGCGGCGACTGGCCCTTGACCCGGGAGTCGAGTCTCTGTTGTCGCCCGGCGCCATGGATGCGGCGTTGCTCTCGCTGAACCGCGCTCACGGATACTTTTCCGGCTTGGCAGTCTTCAGCCCTGATGGCCGGTGCCTGGCCTTTGCAGGCCCGGAGGCCGGCCGGGAGGTCGATGTTTCTCAAAAGGAATGGTTCAAGGAAACCCTCGGCAAGGGCGACTCCATCACCGATGTATTCCGGGGATCCCAGGGCGCGCCCTGTTTCCTCGCGGCCGTCAAGGTGCACGCGGGCGACGGGGTGATGATACTGGGCGCATCCGTGGATGCCGCCAGTTACGGCGATATGCTGTCCGGGGAGCCGGGGCCCCGCATCGGAGACGCCTACCTGATCAATCGGGAAGGAGTCTTTCAGACCCCGCCGCGAACTGCGGGGCAGTTGATGAGCCGGTCTCCCGTCAAAAACACGGAGAAGTTCGACCGCATCGAGGTGGAGGAGTCGGCTCGATCCTATCTGCTGAAGGTCTGGCAGGACCGCGTCCCCTGGATGAACGTCGTTCAGATCGATCACAGCGACACGTCCGGGCAATTGATGCGGGTCTATGCGTTTGCTTTCCTGGTTTTTCTCGTTCTTGCCATACCCATCGCGGGTATCGTTCTGATTATCGGCAATAGTCTTGCCTCACGCCTCGAAACCAAAAGGAGCAGCCTCAAAATGCTCGACCGGCAGCTCCGCCGCGCAAGTTATTTGTCCTCCTCCATGGAGCTTTCCCTCGGTTGCTTCCGGGAAATCAAAGACGTTCTGGCCAATATCGACATCACGGCCGTGGTTGCCCTTGAAGATCCGGCCGTGACCGGTTCCGCAGATGCCCGGGAAAGCATCGACGAGGTCCTCTCGCAGACTCGGCGGGGACAACAATCAGTGGAGCGGTTCCTTCGGTACATTGAGCCCGAACCCCCGTTGATCCGGGACGTCGACGTTCAGAAGCTGCTGGATGATCTGCTGGATATTCTCGCCCGCGAGCTTCGATTTCGGAACATAACCGTTCGGCGGGAATTCCAGGTTGATCTGCCCGCGGTGCGCAGCGACCGTTCGAAGCTGCGCCAGGTCTTTCAAAACATCATCATCAACGCCCTCGAAGCGGTGGAAAAGGAAGGCGAAATCAGGCTGACCACCGGCCTTCGGGAGAACGGCATTGTGGTGACCATTAGCGACAATGGACCGGGAATTCCGGCAGGCGATCTGAAAGAGGTATTCAAACCCCTCTGGACGACACGGCCTCAAGGCACCGGCCTGGGGTTGCCGCTCTGCCGGGAGATCCTCGACAAGCTCGATGGCCATATCGAAATTGAATCGACGGTGGGGAGGGGCACCTCGGTGATCATCGTGATTCCCCTGCGCCTGGACCCGCAACGGTTGCGCCGTGACTGAATCATAACATGATCAAGCGGGAACACATCAAACAGGCTATCGACGAGATCGCCCTGCGGTCTCCCGAGATTGGCTATTCCCTGGATGAGTTGCTGGGAGTGGGGCGCATCGACGCTCTTCCACCGGAACGGGGCATCACGGAAAACGGGGACTTTCGTTTTCTCTTCAACGACGAAGTCCTGACGGTGCGGCGGTTTGCCTTCATCAACTACGGTATTCCCCCTGTCGAGCAACAGTTGCTGGTCAAATACGGGGAAATGCAGAAAAGGCGGGAGCTCTACGACCCGGGCGGCGGTGTTTCCTACCGGGACGCCGCCCGCGAAGTCCGTGCAGCCGGCCTTCGTCTGGCGGTCGACTATGAGATCGATTTGGCGTTGGAGAAGCTCGGCGACCGGGTGACGCCCCAGAAGCGCGACGCGGACGGTGCGGCTCAGGCTCAACCGCTGATGGGTCGCCTGCTGCAGCTCAAGAAGGAGGGGGAAGGCGAAAGAAGGCTTCCGGACAATCTTGTCGGCGAGGGGACTGACGCGCCCTTTTTTCAGGGCACCGTCGGTAACGACATCCCCGCGCTTTTCGTGATGTTCCCGTATGCCAGGTGGGCACTGGAGCAGGCCGCCGGGTTGAACCTGGAGTTCTTCCACCTGCGCTTCCTTCTCAACACTCTCATCCAGGGCGATGAGAGCCGCCTGTTTGCCTGCGTGGTCCGAGGACAGATCGTTGGCCTGATTTTCCTTGGATTGCGGGAAAGACTCTTTTATCGGGCCATCGAAATTGTCTACATCTCCACGGCGCAAGGGCGACTGGCCGCCCTCCAGAGCCGCCCTTTGCGCGGCGTGGGGAGTTTCCTGGTGGCAGGCGCCTGGATGTTGTGGAAGACCCGCTTTCCGAGTGCGCGGGAGTTGGTGCTCCACTCCGAAGTGGGAGCCATTCCCTTTTATGAATCCATCGGGTTTCAAGCGCGGCAATCTTTCGATTATGTGCTGAAAGCACCGAAGGCGTATTTGCTGGACTGCATCATAGGCCTCGCCGAGTCCTGCCCGGACCTTCCTTCCAAGACACTGTACGAAATCGCCGCCCTCCTTCGAAAGCAGGTGAAAGCATTGGCAAAAGCCCGGCATTCAAAAGGAATTCCCGCTTTCAGAAAGCCCACCTTGCGGGCGGTTCGCAGAAGTCTTCTTTCCAAGCGCCACTCCTTGCTGGCCCGAACGGCGGCGGACATTCTGCTGCGTTACCGGGCCAGGCTGTCGGAAGCCGTCGAACTGCTCAGGATTGCCGCCGACTATTCCAGTTCCAACGCGCGAGAGAAGACGGCCGGAGACGAACGACCGGTTGTGGTTCTGCACGACCTGGTGTTTGCAGAGCATCTCAAAGGGCTCTTCCACATGGAAAGCACTCACCGGGTCATGGCGGTCGATGCGGCGTTGCGCCACCCGTCCCTGGCGCAAAAATGGAGGATGGTTTCGCCTCGAGCGGCTTCCGCGGCGGAACTGGCATGGGTGCATAGTCGAAGCCACATAGAAAGGATCGCCCGCAGCGCGGGCAAGGAGGTGGTTTCCCTGGACCTGGACACGCAGACCACGCCGAGATCGTTCGAGATTGCGTGCCTGGCGGTCGGCGGCGTCTTCAACCTCATTGATGAAATCTGGAATGGAGACAGTCTGCGCGCTTTTGCCTTCGTCCGCCCGCCCGGCCATCACGCCGAGCCGGACAGGGCCATGGGATTCTGCCTATTCAACAACGTCGCGCTGGGAGCCAGCTACCTCGAACGGGTCTACGGCCTCGAGAGAATCATGATCATCGATATTGACGCGCACCATGGAAACGGCACGCAGAAAATCTTCTACGACAGCAATACGGTACTGTATGCCTCCCTGCATCAGTTTCCCTGCTATCCTGGTACCGGCAACCTGGGTGAAATCGGAACGGGCCGCGGCGAAGGATTCACCGTCAACATTCCCATGCCCAGGGGCTCCGTGGACCTTGACTTTGCCCAGGCCGTCCATTCCATTATCCGGCCCGTCGCCGAAGAATACAGCCCCGATGCCCTGCTGGTTTCCTGCGGCTTCGATCTGTGTCAATCGGACAAGCTCACTCGGATGAACGCCACCTCGGAAGGTTACGCCCTGATGACGTTCTTCCTGAAGGAGATTGCCGAGGAGGTGTGCGACGGCAGGCTGATCTATGTCCTGGAGGGAGGCTACCATCTCCGATGCCTCGAAGAATGTACCTTGCGGACGCTCCAGGAGCTCTCGGGCATTTCGACCCTGGACCGCGATCGAATCGAACGTGTCCGCCTGACCACTCCTTACAAGACTCCGGCGCTGAGAAAAGCCATCGAAGTTCATCGAGAGTTCTGGAAGTCGCTGCGATAGGCAAAATACCGGTGTCTCACCTTGTCCCCCCTGGAAGACATGCGATGGAGTCCCGTCGTCCCACCCCCCCACGCATGAGGCGGCAAACACTGTCGAACGGTGTGCTCATACCGAGGTGCGTTCAAGAGTGCACAACACCCTCCCGGCGGAAGCCGATGCCGGCGGCGGGCGGGATAAACCGCGACCCTTCGGTCCGATGTGCCGCTCAGACGTCGCAAGGAAAGGACTTTGTGTCCTCCCGCCCAATGCACTCATCTGACCGTGAAAATGCTTGGCACGATACTTGTTAGGCTTATCGATGAGCGGGACTCCGCGGAGGGACCGGTTTGCCGAACCTCAGGAAAGGCTTATATGATGCCGAATTCAGACGATCATGGGAGGGTTGCGGACAGCAAGCGCATCGCGAACCAGCGGGGAGACCTTTACCGCCGGCTGTTTCGCCGATTGGTCATATTGATCGTCTTCTGTTCCATGGTTCCCTTGTTGCTGGTCGGTTGGGCGATCAGCATCCGTTACACGGACATTGCCCGGGACCGGATGATGGTCGCTTTCGGCAGCGAGGTGGAATATCATAAAAAAATTATCGAAATGTTTCTCCGCGAACTGCGATCCAAGCTCAAGCTGATCGCCAAAACCCATTCCAGGGAATATCTCAGCAATCCGCCCAACCTAAACGCGGTGTTCGACCTGATCAACCAGAGAGGAAACCCCATCAAGGACTTGGGGGTCATCGACCAGGAAGGGCGTCATCTCGCGTACATCGGTCCATATGACCTGATGGACAAGAACTACTCCAAAACGTTCTGGTTTCAGGAAGTTATGGATAAGGGGCTTTTCATCAGCGACATGTTCCTGGGATTTCGGTTGGAGCCCCACTTCATCATTGCGGTGGCCGCCGGACATGCCGGCGATAAATGGATATTGAGAGCCACCGTCGACACGGAAGCCTTTCGCAGCCTGGTGGAAGACGTCCAGATCGGCCGGACCGGGGAAGTCTTTCTCCTCAGCCGGGAAGGTGTTTTTCAGACGAACCCGCGTTTTTCCGGGCATATCATGGAAAAGAGCGGTATTCCTGTCGAGCCGGTTCACAAGGGCATCAGAGTCGTGACCGTCGAGCCGGAGTTGAAGAATGGGCTGAAGGGGGAACGGCAGGTGATGGGACTGGCCTGGCTGGCTGAACCTCCCTGGTTACTGGTGGTGAAGCAGGACTATTCGGAGGCCTTCGACGATGTAAATCATGCAAATTATGCCGTCCTGTTCCTCCTTCACCTGAGCGCGGCGATGATTCTTCTCATCGCCATTCTGACCGGCAGGCACATGATCAAACTCATCCGGAAGCGGGACATGGAAGCCGAAGAGTTGAACCGCCGGCTCACTCAGGAGCGAAAACTGGCTTCCATCGGGCAGCTTTCGGCCGGAGTGGCGCACGAGATCAGCACTCCCCTGGCCAGCATCATGACGGAACTGGAGGTTCTGGTGGATGCCGCGCAGGAGGTGCCGGATATGGACCAGGATTTCTGCACCCAACTCGATCACTCCACCAACCGGATTTTCGTCCAGATCCTGCGCTGCAGGCAGGCCATCGGCAACCTGCTGCGGTTTTCCACGCGGACGCAGCCCATGATCGAAAGTGTTCAAATCAACAGGCTCCTCAAGGACATGATCGAACGGATGGAGCACAAGGCCGAAAAACGTGGGATAGTGTTCTTGAGTGATCTCGCCGAGGATCTGCCTCCAATACTGTCCGACCCCTCCCAACTCCGACAGGTTTTCCTCAATCTGATCACCAACGCCGTGGACGCGCTCGATGGCGAGGAACGCGGCAGCATAACCGTCCGCAGCCGTCTCCGCGATTTGGGGGAAGGGCAGAGCCCCATGGTTCGTGTGCAGGTTATCGATACGGGCTGCGGGATCCCTCCCGACACGATCGACGATATTTTCGATCCGTTTTTCACCACCAAACCACCGGGCAAAGGCGGCGGGCTGGGACTCAGCATCTGCCAAAACATCATCAAACAGCTCGGCGGTCGAATCTCGGTGCAAAGCCGCCCCGGCGAAGGGGCCGAATTCTCCGTCTCATTTCCTTTGCGCCCGCCTCTTCAGCTGCTCAAACAGGTCGACAGGGAAGGAACCTTGAAGCCGCGATCCGTGAACCATTGATACCGAGGTGGGTTCAAGATTGCACAGCACCGGTTCGCCAGGCTCTGCCGCGGGGGTGCATGTCGTGTTTCCACGCAGCGGAGATTGCCCGCAAGGGTGCGCCGGTCGCCACCCTTCTCGGATGGTGCCCGGAACGGTCCTTGAAAGCGAATTTCGGGGCGCACGGGCATGCTACCCCCGTGCGAGGTTGGAACCGCGATTTTCGCGAGGGGACTTGCCGTGGCCGGCTCCGCTGCGAGCGGTTCTCAAGGCATGACTTCGACCGGAGTGCCCACGGAGACGATGGAAAAGAGCTCATCCATCGCGCTGTTGCGCACGGCCACGCAGCCCCAGGTCCAATCCCGGCCAGCCCCGCCGCCGTGGATGAAAATGTCGCCCCCGAGGACGGTATTTGACGGCGGGCGCCTCTTGCTCTCCGCGGCTTCAACAATGTTGCGGAAATCTTCCAGGCTGATGGCCCCCCACACCATCGCCTTCTCCGCATGCCTGGGGTCGGGATAGTTCAACCCGAGAGATTTGTAGAATCGGCTGTTGGGGTTCTTCGCACAGATGAAGAACTGGCCCTCGGGAGTCCGCCCGTCTCCGCGCATGAACTTATCGCCGTTGGGACTGAAGCCGAGGCCGATGGGATATTCTCTCACCAGCACCCCGTTGTTGACGAGCAGGAGTCTTCTGTCGCTCTTGTAAACGTATATCTTGGGATTGGACACCAATGACAACGGGCAGTCGAGATTGACCTCGGTGTATGGAACCTGCTCTTTCGGCGGTTCGGGCGGAGGCGGGGGCAATTTTGCCACTCGCGGCCCGGTTGGGGTGTCCGATTGAAAAAGCGAACAAGAGGTAAGGAATGCGACTGTCAAAGAGAAAAAGATCCCAATAAGCACGCAATTTCTTTTCGGCAATCCTGTCCTTTTCATTTCTTGCTGTCCCCCCATTCATGTCAAGTTTACATTTTGCCCCATACAATTAGAAACACTCAATCGGAGGATTGCAGAATAGCGCATATTGGTATTGCTCTGCAAGCTCCATCTCTTCAAAACACGGCCTGGGCATTCAAAAAAATCACGATTCAGTGGCAGCTTTCTTCTTTTTCTTGGGGCCAACGGGTTTTATTTGTTTGAAGTAGCTCTGAAGCATTCTTGTCGTGTCATCCACGGAGTCGACGATCACAACCATGGTCCCCTTGTCGGCCCATTCGTAAACTTGCTCCGAAGGTCCCATGGGCAGGTTGATGCAACCGTGCGAACAGTACCCTCCGATCACGTCGCCCATGTGAACCCACACGCGCTCGTAGATCCTCAATGCATAGGGCATTGGAGCCGGTTCGCCGAAAGCGTTGGTGTAGGATTGGGAAATATGGTCGATGTCCTTATCCAGCACCCTGTAGACCCCCGCCTTCGTCCAGCCGAACATTTTCCCGATGCAGATTTGCGTGTCCCCGATCAGCTTTCCCTGCTGGTACCATCCCAGGAAAGGGATGTCCTTTGCGATCAGGATGAACTTGGGCAGGCCCGCAACCTCTCGAATATACAAAGGCATCGGGGTCCAGTTCTTGTACGCCCGAAAATCCCTGGGCACCCTCAGCTTCCTCTTGTTCTTGATATCCTCGGGGATGTAAAACCTCGCCTTGGTATTGAGCCGGGCCAGTATTTCCTTACACGCGACGGGAGTCAACTCCGGGTCCTTTTCGGACATCTTCTCGATTTCTCTTTCCGTGATGACGCGCTCGGTCCAACGTTTGTCAAGCACGGTCTTTTTTGCCGGCCGGCGCGACGGAGGCGCCTTGGGCAGAGGCGCTTTTGGCGGAGGAGGGGACGGTTTTTGCCGGCTGTAGGCCTCGTCCTCCAGGTTGTCGATCTGGCTCATGTCCACCTGTTTGGTGGATGCACATCCACCCAGAAAGACAACCGCAAAGAGAAAACACCAAAAAGAACCGATCAGTCTCTTAACCACCGGTCAGTCATCTCCTGAGCTTTCTTCACCGAACATCCGGGTAAACGGTCTTTTCAATCCGAGGGCACCCTGCCGGTCAACGCTTCATGCCCGGTCCATTCCGGACCGTTGTTCGGATTGGACCCCCGATCGTGGGGCAGGCAACATTCCTTCAGCAATCACGTTCTCTTCATGGGTGCATGCAAAGGACTTGCAATTCTGAATCAAGCGTCAACAGATAATTCGTTTCAAGAGAGAGCCACTCCTCAATCTTTCCGTGAGAAACGGGGCAAATATAGTCAAGAACCATGACTAATGCAAGTTCGAGATGCACAAGGCGCGGATAGGCGGTCGCGATTCGAGCCGCATACAGCTTATTGCCTGGGGTCCTGGCTTGAGGATGGACACAAAACATTGTGGTTACAACCGATTAGGGATATCCGTGGCGCTCATGCGCTTGATGCTGCCTGAGCCGTTCTCCGTCGGTTTGGATCTCGGCAGCCTGTTCAGACGGTCCGCGGGAGGGTTGATCTGTCGGAAATAACGCAGCACCCGTTTCCCGGAGATCGCGCCTTCTTTCGCGGTTCCTGCCCATGGCCGCGAGATTGGAGATCGCAACGACGCGGAAACGTTTTAGGCACAGTTTCCCCGCCAGGGGCATGCCCACTTTCTTTCCCTGGTGGTGTTGCCCCATGTGTCCATGACCCACGCTCACACGGATGTGCGTGAGACCACAGGGCACGGAGGGCGGCGACTTCCCCATAACCCACGCGCACGAGGATGTGCGGGGATGACGACAATCTCCATGCGGCAGTGACCGTGATGCTGACGGCTGTTTTCAGGAGCTTGTTTCCGGGCATGCGGCACCTCCGATTTTTCGGGGAGAGCAAATTCTTCACAAAGCGGATGGAATTTGATGTAATAAGCGCTGAACAGGCTTGGTGCTTTCGGGCAACTCGAACGATCCGACGCGGGGTCTCCCTTCCGGACCAGGCAAAGCCCGTTCGGCTGCCGTCGCGAGATCCACGATCGCGCGGCGTCCGTGGTGGGCGCATTCCGGAAAGCGGCCCGGGAAAATGATTCGGCAGGTCCTTGCCGTGAAAGCGGCTCGGTCGCCGCGACGAATGGCGGTATCGCGGAGTCCGGTGCCGGGGCACGGTGTTTCCTCCCGGATTCGGCGTGCAAAGGAGCACCGGCGGAAACGCCCGGATTTCCTTCCGCCCTCGATCCTTGCGGATTGCCCGAAGTGCCCGTGTGCCGCCTTGTGCGGTTTCTGTTTGGTATGACAGTGTCGATTCGAAGGGAGCCGAAAGAGATGTCGACGAACAATTCCATCCCTCCACCCAATTTCATTCGCGCCATTGTCGCCGCGGACGTCCAGTCGGGGAAAAACGACGGCCGGGTCATCACGCGATTTCCTCCGGAGCCCAACGGCTATCTGCACATCGGGCACGCCAAGTCCATCTGCCTGAATTTCGGCATTGCCGCGGAGTTCGGAGGCCTGTGCAATTTCCGGTTCGACGACACCAATCCGAGCAAAGAAGAAACCGAATACGTGGAGTCGATCATCGAGGACGTCCACTGGCTCGGTTTCGACTGGGGCGACAGGCTCTATTACGCATCGGATTATTTCGAGCGACTCTATGAGTATGCGGTGCAGCTGGTCCGGGACGGCAACGCCTACGTTTGCAGCCTGACTGCGGATGAGATCAGGGAATACCGCGGAACGCTCACCCAGCCGGGCAGGGACAGTCCCTACCGGAGCCGTTCGGTCGCGGAGAACCTGGACCTGCTGGCGCGCATGCGGGCCGGGGAATTCGAGGACGGTTCCCATGTACTCAGGGCCAGGATCGATATGGCTTCTTCCAATTTGAACCTGCGGGATCCGGTGATTTACCGCATTCGCCACGTCGAGCATCACAGAACCGGCAACAAATGGTGTATCTACCCCATGTATGATTTCGCCCACGGTCTATCGGACTCCGTCGAAGGAATCACGCATTCCATCTGCACTCTCGAGTACGAGGACCATCGGCCCCTCTACGACTGGTTCCTGGATGTCCTGAAGGTCGAGTGCCACCCGCAGCAGATCGAGTTCGCACGACTCAACCTGAGCCATACCGTGATGAGCAAACGCAAGCTTTTGCAGCTGGTCCGGGAAGGACATGTGGCCGGGTGGGACGATCCCCGAATGCCGACGCTGGCTGGAATCCGCCGTCGCGGTTATACGCCCGAGGCGATTCGCAACTTCTGTGAGCTCATCGGTGTCGGCAAGCGGGACAGCATGGTGGACGCGGCGCTGCTCGAGCATTGCATTCGCGAGGATCTCAACCGCCGCGCGCCTCGGGTTATGGGGGTGCTGCGGCCGCTCCGCGTGGTCATCGACAACTATCCCGAAGGGCAGGTTGAGGAACTCGAAGCGGTGAACAATCCTGAAGACCCCGGGATGGGGACGCGGAAGGTGCCTTTTTCGCGGGTGATTTACATCGAGCAGGAAGATTTCATGGAGGCTCCGCCGAAGAAATTCTATCGTCTCGCGCCGGGCAGGGAGGTCCGCCTGCGCTACGCGTACTTCATCACATGCGTGGACGTGGTCAAGGATGCGCAGGGGAAAGTGGTCGAGCTGCGTTGCACTTACGATCCGGCCACTCGCGGCGGTGGCGCTCCCGACGGCAGGGCCGTGAAGGCCACCCTGCATTGGGTTTCCGCGGACCATGCCCTGGAAGCCGAAGCACGGCTCTACGATCATCTTTTTCTCAAGGCGGACCCGGACGATGAGAGGGACGGTCTTGATTTCAAAGCCCACATCAATCCCGCATCGCTCGAAGTGCTGACGTCATGCCGGGTTGAGCCGGGTCTTGCCGGTGCCGCACCGGGAACCCGGTATCAATTGGAGCGGCAGGGCTATTTCTGCGTCGATCCGGACAGCACCGTTCAGAAACTGGTCTTGAACCGTACCGTCACGCTCCGTGATACGTGGGCCAAAGTCATGAAAAAGGAGAAACCCTGACCGGCCTTTCATCCTGCGATCTCGCGCAGCCCGCACAATACGCGGAATGCCTTTCGGCCGAGCCGTGACGCCCGGTCGGCTCGTGAGGGCGGGTGACACCGGGGTGGGTTGAGGCTTGTTCTTCCGTTCTTCGCCGCTCTCACAGGTGCTTTGAGAGATAGACGCGGAAGATCGTGCCGCAGACCGGGCCGCGCTCCACCCGGACCTTGCCGCGATGCTTTTCCGCGATCTCCTTGACAATGGCTAGGCCCAGCCCGGTTCCTTCCACTCCCCGCGATGTCTTGTCGCGCTGGAAGGCGCCGAATAGCTCGTCGCTTCCTTCGATCTTCATTCCCACCCCATCGTCGCAGACGGAGAAGACGTGGAAGTCCTCGGTTTGCGCGTATTCGATCCGGATGGCGGTGAGCCGGTTGCCGCCGTACTTGAGAGCATTGTCCACCAGGTTCCTGAGTACCCTCAAGAGTGAAAGACGGTCCGCCTTGATCTCCGGTAAGGGGTCCGGTTCAACCCAGGCGATGCGCCGGATGCTGAGCAGGGCGCCGAACTCGTCTCGAACCATCTTGATGGTCTCGGAGGGCTTGAACACCTCGAAGTGCAGGGGTATTTCCTTCGTCCTGATATAAACGTTGATTTCATCGACCAGCGCCACGGCCTGCTCGGTGGCTTTCAAAATCTGCTCGCAGTAAAGCTTTCCCTTCTCGTCCAGGTAGTCCCGGTAACGTCGGTAGAGAAGTCTGGTCAAGCCGTGTATGCCGACGATGGGACTCTTCAGATCGTGGGACACCGAATAGGCGAAAAGCTTGATCTTCTCCGCATTGATGCGGTGAGCTTCCTCCAGTTTCTTGCGTTCGGTGATGTCACGGATGGACTCAATGGCCCCGATCATCCGGCCCGTATCGTCGCAGAGGGGAGACGCCTTGATCCAGAGATACGCGCCCTTGCCCCGAAAAGTCATGGGAACATATGCCTCCGCATAAATCGTGTGCCCCTTCTCGACCACAAAATCGTACTGATGCCTGAACTGAAGCGCCTTGTCGAACACCCGGTCCACCAGTATGGGCCGTCGCTCCCCATAGAACGGGACGGCGTAGGCGTAGTCGCTCTGACCGATGATTTCTTTCTTTTTGACGCCCGTCATTTCCTCAATGGCGTGATTCCAGGCGATGACCTTCCCGTCTTCATCGATCACGAAGGTGGCATCGGGAAGGAAATCAATGATCCCGAGAAGCTGTTGACAGACGACTTGAAGTGCCTCCTCGGTCTGGCCGCGCCTGGCAATTGTTTTTCCGAGGAGGCTTCCCAAGGGAGGGAATGGAACGGGCGGAATTCGGGGCTGTTTCCGCGGCGCGGAATCGCTGCATGAAAGATCGGCCTGCCGCGTCTCCGGGATCGGGTCGCTCCGCTCAGCTGATTCCGGACTCTGTCCGGCTGGGGTTCTGAAACTCCCGTGCCCCTCCAGTTCGGCGATCCTTCCACGCAACTCCTCCAGTTCGGTGATGAGTTGCTCTTTGGTCTTATCTGTGTCATTCATAAGGAGACGCTCCCGGACGGCCGAACTCAACCGAACGTGTCGAAAAACGGCGAATGGATTCCACAATCAGACATTCTAGCAAAAATCTCGAGATGCTTGAAGGTCACAACTCCCGGAATCCGCGGTTCGAGTCGCACTCAATCTCGTTTTTCCCAAAAAGAAGCCGGAGGCGACATGGTGCCCCTTTCATACCGAGGTGCGTGCGTGATGATACAATACCTGCACATCGGGAGGTGATGCGGGCGGTGATAAACCCGCCCCTTGTACGGACCGATGTACCGGTCAGACGTAAGGGGGAGGAAAACCGGAAAGCGTTGGTTGGGGAGCAGCGGGGCCACTGGCCCCGGACAGGCCTCTCATGCTGTCGGTCCACCGGGTCGGCCCGCCTGCATGCGACCGCTTGCCGCACTGAAATCTGAAGCCGAGGGTGTTGAATCGGTTGTCCTGTAATGGAAAGGAGATTCCCCTGAACGATCCGAATCCGGAGGAACATGCGCGAGCCGCCTCTTCGGGTCCCACCAGGATAGTCATCTGGTGCGAATGCGGCGAAACCCCTGAAAATGCCCTCGAACGGTATTTCCTGTCGTTCCCGGAACACAGGGGGCCGGATTATGAAATCATCGTGGCCGACTGGTGCGGGCATGAGCAGCCCGTGTGATATGAAGTGAGCGACAATGCCGGCCGCGTGAACCGCGTGGGGCGATAAGCCCTCCCCGCGTCGATTCCTCCCGCCTCCGCCTGCGCTCCTATGGGCCGCCCAGGTAGGCGCGGATCAGATGGACGACGACGGCAATACCGAAAAGTCCGGCGATGCACACCACACAGACAACGAAAAAAGGCCGGAAATAGTTTTGACGGTACCCTTCGAGATTTTCGGTGGGCAGGATGGATTTGAACCGGCCCGGGCGAGCCTCCGCCAAGGATGTTCCGCAACCCCTGCAGAACCGGTCTTCCGTGTCGATCTCTGCTTGACAGCGAGGGCACTGTGCCACGGTCTTTGTCTCCCCGGTCCTGATGGGCACCGTTTTCTCAACCACACCGACATACATGTAGCACAAATCTTTTCCACGGGCCAGAGTATGATTGGAGAAAAGCGGTGCGCCCGGCGCGAGACCGCGCCGCCCGGATGCGAGTCGGGAACGGCGGGCTTTCGGCGCCGCCCGTTCGAAAGCGCATGGGGCACACTCGGTCAAGATGCCAGAAACCGGAGCATCTTGCTTTCTTTTCCCCTCATCACTTTTTTCAGCAGGTCCGAGAGCTCTTCGATCTTATAGGGCTTGGAAATGACGTCCACAAAGCCGTAGTCGGAGAAATCCGCCATTACCGGATCGTTGGAGTATCCGCTGGAGACAATCGCCCGGGCCTTCGGGTCCAGCTCCTTGAGCTGGGTGATCGTCTCCCTGGCGCCCATGCCTCCCGGGACGGTGAGGTCCAAGATGACCAGATCGTAGTGACGGCCCATGGCCTTCGATTCTTTGTACATCCGGATCAATTCGGCTCCGTCGCGCACCGAATCCGTCTTGTAGCCAAAGTGCTCCAGCATCTCCGCAAGGATTTGCCTCACCTCCTCACCATCCTCCATGATGAGGATCCTTCCCTTGCCGGACAAAGGTCTCCTTGCTGTTTCAATCCCTTCCACAACCTGTTTCCTCGATGCCGGCAGATAAAAGTGGAAAATCGAACCGATCCCCGGTCTCGACTCCACGTCAACGCAACCGCCGTGCTTGCTGACGATGGAGTAAACGGTGGCGAGACCCAGCCCCGTTCCTTTCTCCTTGGTGGAAAAATACGGGTCGAATATCTTGGTCAGGTGTTCCCCGGGGATGCCGTCCCCATGATCGCGAACGGATATCTTGACGTACTTGCCCGGCCGGAGCGGAAGCCTCGTATTTTCCGCCGTCCGGAAAGCCGCGTTTTCCGCGCACACCTCGATGGTCCCGCCATCGGGCATGGCCTGGTCGGCATTGATGACCAGGTTGGTGATGACCCGACTGATCTGGCCTTCATCGACATCCACCAGCCACAAGCCGTCAGGTATGGAGAATTCGCACCGAACGTTGGAGCCGCTCAGCCCGAACGACGCCGATTCCCGGATGAGCTCCGCGAGAGACAAGGTTCTCTTGACGGGTGCGCCGGCTTTGGCGAAACTGAGCAACTGCTGGGTGAGATCCCTGGCCTTGCCGCTCGCTCTTTCCGCCTCTTCCAGGCGTTTGCGCACCTTGTCCCGGGCATATAGCTTGGCAAGCGAGATGTTGCCGAGGATCGCCGTCAATATATTGTTGAAATCATGAGCGATTCCTCCTGCGAGAATCCCCAGGGATTCGAGCTTCTCGATCTTGAGGTGTTCTTCTTCCACTCTTTTCTTCTCGGAAATGTCCACCAGGGAAGCCACACTGCGGCCGGTGCCGGCAATCATGCCCACGGTCGCCAGGATGTCCCTGACATGGCCGAACCTGTCCTTGAAGCGGAATTCGAAGCGTTCGGGCGCCGTCCCGGAATCCAGGCGCCGCATTCGGTGGTATTCGCTCACCCGTTCCACGTCCTCTTCCGCAACGAACTGGTGGAACTTCATTGGCCCTTCCAGCTCGTTTCTCGAATACCCCGTGAATTTCTCGCACTGGCTGTTTATCATCGATACCGTTGCGTCTTCTTCAACAATGAAGGTGGCCGTGCCGGTGTGTTCGAAAATGGTCCGATAGATGCTCTCGGATTGCCGAAGCGCCTCTTCCGCCTTCTTGCGCTGGGCTATTTCGTGTTCCAGAAGCGCATTGAGGCGCTCGAGCCGTGCGTTGGATTCGGTGAGGTCCGCGATGAGATCCAGGTTCTCCAGGCCTTGCCGGAAGGAAGACACGATGGCCTGGTTCACGCGAAGGGCGCACACGACCATCGAACCGGCAAAGATGATAAGCAGCGTTCCCATGGCGAGATGCAGGTCGTCGTTGATGAGAAAGAATCTGACGACGACCGGGAGGAAGGCGGGGGCGCTGAATGCCAGAAAAGCCGAAAACGTGGCGGAAAAGGTTCCCGCCGCTCCGGCCGTCATGCCTCCCAGGACGAACGCCACGAACACCTGGTGCGCCAATGAGTCGTGCGGAAACAAGAACAGTGCCGCCGAGCCCCATACCAGACCGTTTGATGCAAAGACGGCAATAAAGAGCGCGAACCACGGGGCAGCGGATTCGGCGGCCGCGGGACGGCGGCGGTAGGCGATCATCAGCAGGTACTGCAACATCGCCAGGGAAAGCATCGCCGCCAACCAGATCAACAGGCGCCCGTGGGGAAGCTCGCTCCAAAGCACCAGCACGAGAATGCCGCCGCTGGACAGCGCGGCGCTGAGACCGACGGGCACCAGGGCGTAGAGCTGTCTCACCAGCAGACCGCGCAACTGTTCCTTTTCAGAGCGCGTTGTCACGGACTTGGCTTCGTGAGCGGCGGCTCGCACGGTACCGTCCCGGCCAGGCATGCTCAAAGGTTCCTCTCGCAAGGCAGGTCCCGCTCATTTCGCAATAGGCATCCCCCGTTTCGCCACTGGCTCGCACCATTACCGTTCAATTGTTCTTTTTGAGGATTGATGAGAAAATAGCACGGCGGTCTCAACTGTTCAAAGGAAAAGCCTTTCAGGACGCAAGAGACGGATCCAATAGGGCGAAAGATAAATCAATCCAAACGGTTGTCCAGGCAAGGCCTCTGAATAGGAATCGTCTGGGCCGGTGCTCCTTATCTCCCGCCGAACCCCGCCCGCCCTTAAAGCCTTGGGTATTGCGGCGGGGATGGGGCGCTTCTTCACCTTGGACGGAGCCGGGGAGGCAATCGCATGAGCGTTGATGAAACCATCGAGCGGGCGGCGGCGGCATTGAACGATGCGGGAGCGCTTCTGATCGCAGCGGGAGCGGGGATGGGGGTCGATTCCGGATTGCCCGACTTTCGCGGCGACAGGGGGTTCTGGAAGGCCTACCCGGCTATCGCCAGGCTGGGGAAATCGTTTGTGGAGATGGCGAACCCCCGCTGGTTTCACACCGATCCCGGATTGGCCTGGGCCTTTTATGGGCACCGCCTCAATCTGTACCGCTCAACACGCCCCCACGAAGGCTTCCGGTCTCTGCTCCAGATTTGCCGGACCGTGCCCGGGAAGTATTTCGTCTTCACATCCAATGTCGACGGTCATTTCCAGGCGGCGGGATTCGAAGAGGACCGGATCGAGGAATGTCATGGTTCGATTCACCATTTCCAGTGTTCCAAACCTTGCGGAGACCATATCTGGGACGCCCACGGCACGGAGATTCACGTAGATGAGGACGCTTTTTTGGCCATGGACCCGTTGCCGCGCTGCCCGCGCTGTGGCGGAACCGCACGGCCGAATATCCTGATGTTCGGAGACTGGTCGTGGAATCCGGATCGCACGCGCAGCCAGGGAGAACGGATGAGACGCTGGCTGCAGGAAGTTTCGGATGCCCGCCGCAAACTGGCGATTGTCGAGCTGGGAGCGGGAACGGCGGTGGCGACGGTCCGCTATCAGTCCGAACACCTGGCGGCACGTTTCAAGGGGACTCTGATCCGCATCAATCCCCGCGATCACCAGGTTCCGGGACCGTCCCACGTTTCCATTCCTCTGGGTGCTGCCGAGGGCGTGCGCCGTATTGTCCAGGCGCTCCACTGAGTGAGCCCCGTGTCAGCACACTCGCGGAACGGGGTCCCGGTCGGCGAGGCACCGCGGCTCCGACGAGAGCGGGCTTCAAGCCCGTCTCCGGCATCCGCAACGGCATCGCCGGTCGCCTGAAGCCGGCGTTCGGGAAACCCGGAAATAGCCCGCTCGGAGGGTGCCCCGGAATCTGCCCTGCCCGATGCTCCGGCTTGTCGTTGGCTTTTGGCGTGTTTTCCACAACCGCATGGCGACGGAATACCCGGTGTGGGATTGCCGTCCATATTCTCCCTGGATCAAAACGGTTACACATGACCATCGGGCAAAACATCCACTCAATGCTCTTGCCTCGTGGGCGAGCGGGGGGCTTGTGTGATTGATGTTGGAGTATTATTATTGATGAGTAATTTATAGGAGAAAGCCCATGAAAGGGCGGATCTTGAAAATGCCGACTCCGGCCCCTGCGAGGTTTGTGAATTCCTCAAAGGGGTCTTTTTGTTTTCACGGTTCGGGTGGATCTGCCAGGTTTTCCTGAAGAGACCGACCAAACAAGGAGGAGGCTATGAACGCGATGTTCATGGTTTTTTTGGTGGCACTCCAGGTATTCGCAGCTGCCATGGCGCCTGCCGCAGACAAAACCGTCATACAAGTGACGGGTCCGGACAGCATGTTCGGCAGACTTCACACCCTTTCAATGCTGTTCGAGAGAGAAAATCCGGGGATGGACGTGAGAGTCGTCAGGGGGGCGACCGTGGATGCCGTCTTTCCCGCGCTGGTGAAAGGAGAAACCGGCGTCGCCATGGCCTCCAGAAAAATAAACGCCGCTGAAAAGGACGCCGCGAAAGCCAAGGGCGTTGAACTGACGGAAAACCTCATCGGGTACGGCGGCATCGTGATTGTCGCTCACGTTTCAAACCCATTGAACGAGCTCACCGTGGACCAGGTGAAGAAGCTTCTGTCCGGCGAATACACAAACTGGAGTGAATGCGGCGCGCCCCCGGCACTCGTGAAGGTCTTTCGTGTCGGGGAGAAGCATCCCGGCACACTGGTCTTCATGCAGGAGGACTTCCTCGGCAAACCTCTGGCGTCAGGGGCTGAAGTGATGCCCGATTTCGCCGGGGTCATGACGAAAGTCTCCGGAACTCCGGGAGCCATCGGTTTTGTGCGGATTCGGGATGCCTTTGAATGTCCGGGGCAGGCCGTAACGAAGGTCATGAAGATAAGGGCGGGCGTCGATGGCTCGGCGGTACTGCCGTGTCGAGGCACCGTGAGCGATGGCAGTTATCCCATCAGACGTCCTTATTACCTCTACTCCAACAGCCGCGTATCAGCTGAAATTAGTAAGTATATCGAATATATAAAGGCGAAAGGATGGGGACAGCAGACCCTGTGAGGAACCGGAGCCCCCGGATCGGTCAAGGCGCCTCGCCCAGGACCTTTCCCGACGGCGGCGGGGGACCGGTCTCCAATGGTCCGTGAACCGGGCGGCGCAGCCTTGCCGGTGCCCTTCTTCCGCGCGGGAATAACGCGATCCTCCCGCCTCGAGCCTTACTAAGGGAATCTCCGATGGATCGAGCCTCTTCGGCAACGGAGAGGCTTTCGTTTCCGGATGTGGGCCATGGGAGGCGCGGGAGGCAAGTCGCCGACGGCGGTGAGCGGGAACGCGCCCGGTCGGGAGGAACCGTCTCGAGGATCGGCAAGAAAAACATCGGACGGATCGAACCCGGAACCGCGAACCCGGTTGCCCGGGGGCCGGGGAATCGCATGAGATGCGGCCCGCGTTCCCGGAACGCCCGTGTCGATGAAAGCTTAAATCGAGGAATATATGATCGACAGGAATGATTCGAGTATGATAGAAAAGGCTGATTGAATCCGGGGTGACGTCCATATCATCGTTCAGGAGCGGACTTTCAGGAGGTAAGGGCTATCCCGGAAGGGGGATTATACCTTCCTTCAGGAAATTACGCAGGGTGAGTTAACGAAAATAACATAGATATGTCATATATTTATAGCGCGTTACAGGTTTTTTCACGGAGTGCGTGGACATTTTTTGTTCGGCTGGCGTCATTAGACAATAATGAGCGGAGTTCCACAATTCACGATCCGATAAAGGCAAACCGTTCGAAAGGACGGGACGCAAAGCCGACGGCCTAAGTCTTCCACTGGAGGATAGGGCGGCAGGGTTGCCGGAGGTGTCCTATGCCGAGTCCATGAGATTTGGTCTAAAGCGTTTTTTCAGAGTCGTGAGGGTTTCAACCGTACTGCGGTAAACAGGCATGATGGGTTTTGCGGCATGGCACGCGTGGCCGGCGCCCTGCGGGCTGGAGCCGTCTGCGCGACTGTTCAGCCCGGCGTTTTGCGGTGGATTTACGGCCGGAAAGACCCTGGGCGAATCGGGTGTCGTCGTGTTCACGAGTTTTATGGGCGGGACCGACGGGTATGGAGCACCCGTAAGCTTGACCCTCTCGGCCACAGAACTGCAAGAAGGATAGACACAAGGAGGAGTGACCTATGCGAAAGGCATCAGTTCTGGCGTTGGTGATCGTTCTTACCCTGAGCGTTGCCGGCTTGGGTTTTGCCGGACAGAAACCGAAAAAATTCAAAGCGAAACCTTTTGCTTTCGATCCCGAAGGCACCGGAATCATCACGGCGCGGTGGGTGACCCATCAGGGGTTGCACGATGCGGGGAAATCAGATCACGCTTTGTATCTCAAGAAGGACGGTCCGACCGCCACGGTGGCCGCCGCTGGAGCGGTGATCACCGGCGTGAAGGGCATCCGGCTCAACGAGTTGGGCTTTGACGTCATCAATGACGGCCATTGCGGTGCCGGCGCGCCCCGGTTCAACGTGACGACGATCGACGGGAGCCTGTACTTCTTCGGGTGTTCCTACGGGGAGCACACCCCTCTCGACCCTCCATACGCCAACTGGACGAGGGTGCGCTTCACCGATCAGGATGCCTACCCGCAGACTCCGGAAACGCCTCCCTGGCCCGGGTTCGGCAATGCCGTGATCGGCAGCATTGTTCTGATCTTCGATGAAGGCACCGATGTGGGCACGGGGGCAACCGTGCTCGACAACATCGACATCAACCAGAAACTGATCGGTAAGCCCGGAAACGCCAAGTAACTCCATCGGGCAGCCGGTTTCCTTCCTTCGGGACGCGTCAGTCCGCTGTCGAGGCCCTCTGAGCCCTTTGAGGTTCAGAGGGCCTTCTTCGTTGTGGTGCGCCCGGCATGGCTCGCGGTGGACGAGGCCGGCCATCGAAAAAAGCCGCCCCGGGGACAACCGGTTGATGATTCGAGAGCGTGCCGCGCCCTACACAAGACCCCGATGCCGATTCATGAAGAAGCAAAAAATTAGCTTGCATAACGCAAAACAATCGCTTAATTAAACGATCGTTTGAATTTGCCGCGGATGGGAAAGCGGGCGCTTATCCGTTGCTGGAGGCTCGAAGTGTCTCTCCTTCGGATAAGCTCGTTGCAGGCACGGTCGCTTTGGTCTATACGGGTGCAGGCCGCGCGGCGTCCCGTCGGGAATGGGAAGTCGTATACGGCAAACCGGGGGGTACCATGGAGATGGATGAGCCGGACGCGCAGCCGGGGTGGGGGCATTTGGCGATCGGGACTGTCGATATCGACCGGACAAGGTGTTCGTTTGACACCCGTGAAACGGGATTTCGGGGGTGCGGGTTGCGACTTCACATTCGAAGGGGAGAGAGTGGCCGGAAACACCAATGAATCCGGAATACCGTCCGGCACGGCGACCGGTTCCGGCGGCGGGGAACCCGCACGGGGCGACGTGCGCGGTGGGCGCGGCAGTCGCGCGGTGAGCATCGGGAAGACGGACCGGGAGGCGACCGCTTTCCCGAAGCGGCACCCGCTGCTGAGCGTCGTGAATTCGCTCGCACGGATGTTTCCCTGCAACGGTCTGATGCGACTGGATGAAGAGCGCCTGCTCGCGCGCGCCCGCCGAGTGAGCGGCCTGGTCGACTTTGGAGGGGATTCCTTCCGTGAGCCTTTCAGAATTCTGCTCGAATCGCTGGAAGCGGACGCGCAACTGAACTTCATCGGACGGTTATGCGTGCGCAACGACATTGTCCGCACCCTGCGCAACCGGCTGCACCTGGTGGAAGACGTGAAGCGTCATCCGGAGATTTCCGGTGAGGTCATTCGACGCCCGCTGTTCATCACAGGGCTGCCGAGAACCGGTTCGACCTTTCTCCATGCGCTGCTGGCCCAGGATCCGGCTGCGCGGTCGCCGCAGGTATGGGAAGTGATGCACCCTTCTCCTCCGCCGGAGAAAACCGCTTATGACACCGACCCGCGAATCGCCAGGACTGAAAAGGAACTGCGGTGGATCGACGTTCTGATGCCTGATTTCAACACCGTCCACCTGATCGAGGCGACGCTTCCCCAGGAGTGCATCGCCATCACCGAACTGTCCTTCATCAGTTACGTGTTCGATTCGATGTATTACGTGTATTCGTATCGGAACTGGCTCGACAGGGCGGATAAACGCCCAGCCTACGAATGGCACCTGAAATTCCTCCAGCACCTGCAATGGCGCTGCCCCGGAACGCACTGGGTGCTCAAGGCACCCAGCCACCTGGTCTCGCTCGATGCGCTCCTGCAGGTCTATCCCGATGCGGGCATCATCATGACCCACAGGGACCCGCTCAAGGTGATGCCTTCCTGCACCAGCTTCACCGCCGTGTTGCGCGGGGCGTTCACCGATCGCCTGGACAAGGCTCAACTCGGCGAGGAAGTGAAGTGGCGCTGGGAGGGCTCCGCGGCATCGGCCATCCGGTTTCGTGAAGAACATCCGGCCCTGCGGAATCGGTTTTTCGATGTCGGGTATGTCGACCTCGTGCGGGATTCCGTGGCGATGGCCCGCCGTATCTACGACCATTTCGGGATGCAGCTTACGCCCGAGGCCGAGGCGGCGATGAGGGCCTTTGCCGGACGACACCGCATGAACAAGCATGGCGTGCACCATTACACGCTCGAGGAATTCGGTTTCGATCCCGATGCCCTGGCACGATGCTTTCGGTTCTACACCGACTATTTTGATGTCAGGCCCGAAACGCATCGATGAAGCCGGGGTGCGCCGGCCGTTTCGAAATGACGGTGAAGCCGCGGGAGGACGGTTTTCGGACGGCATGCCGCCGCGCGACGCAGGATGATGAAGAAGAATGGATCTGCCCCGCAACCCCATGCGATGGGTGACCTTGATCTTGCTGGCCGTCGCCCTGATCTTCCTGTTCTGGATGCTGAATGAAATCGGCTGGGACAACATCAGCCGGCAGTTCATCCGGATCGGTTACTACTGGCCCCTGGTCCTGTTGCCGTACGGCCTGCTCAATCTCCTGGTGACGTTTTCCTGGAGCGCCCTGCTGCTGACATCGGAAGTTCGACCGTCATTGGGCAGGCTTTTCATGCTGCGCCTTGCAGGAGAATCTCTCAATCAGCTTACCCCGACGGCCACTATGGGGGGAGAGCCTTTCAAGGCCATGCGCCTGACCGCCGCTGGGGTGCCCTGGGAGGAAGCCACGGCCTCGGTGCTTATTCAGAGGGGCATCCTGGTCCTGGGCCTGGTGACTTATATTGTGCTCGGCCTGGTCCTGGCTCCGTTTCTGCTCTACGGCACCTCCTCGAACCTGGAGGTGCTCGGCCTCGGCACACTGCTGCTGGGAGCCGGCGGGCTGGCTTTTGTCTACCTGCAGAGCAGGGGGCCATGCCTCATGGGCGTCCGGCTGCTGGAACGGCTGCGCCTTTGCCCGGACCGCCTGAAGGCGAAGGAATCGGAGCTGGCCAAACTGGATGCCTTTCTTGCGGAGTTCTACCGTTTGTATCCCAGGCGCGGGCTGCTGGCTTTCGTGCTGGTTCTCGCCAGTTGGGCGGCCCAGGCTGTGGAGGTCTACCTGGTGTTTCAGCTGCTGGGGCATCCCATCAGTTGGGGGCTTGCCGTGTGCCTGGATGCACTGGTCATGCTCTTTGCGGCTGTCGGGTTTCTCATCCCCGCCTCGATTGGAGTGCAGGATGGCGGCGGCGTCCTTCTTTCCCTCGGATTCAACCTGGGAGCGGCCCTCGGGGCGGCCTTCGGCATCCTGCGTCGCATCCGGGAAGCTTTCTGGCTTTCGCTGGGGTTGGTGGTGCTGGCGCGGGAGAAGTGAACGAGCCGGGTCATTCCGCGGTTCCATCCGCGGCACTGGAGATCCGGTCAAGAGGCTGCCCCGCCTGTGGGAGAGGCATTCCCGCCGCCGCCCGGATTTCCGGAACGTCGCCGGAAATCGCGAGGGCGCCGCGGTCATGCCTTATGCCGACCCGCGCCGCAACGAGTCTCTCCTCTCAAGGCGTTTCGAACCCCGAATCCTTCCGCGTTTCAGGAAATGCAATCCCGCTGTGTCCTGCCCGCCCCGGCCTCGGACGATACCGGCCAATTCCCCGGCCGATTACAGTCCCGTTGCCGGTCTTGGCCCGATCCGACGGAGGACTCCCCGGGACGGCCTCATACGAAGTTGCATTCAAGATAGATCTTTCAAGCACAAAAGAGCGGGGGAATGATTCCCCCGCACCCCCCAAGTTTCGGCCACACGCGCAGGCGCGTGAGGCCGAGCACTCGGCGCTGTAGGCGACTGGCCGAAGGCCGCCGCAGCGCCACATGGAGCCGCGAAGCGGCGAGGGGGTGTGGGGGATACGTCCCCCACGCTTTTAGAGTATCATTTTGAACGCAAATCCGTATCAGGCGGTTTTCTTCAAAGGGTATTCGAGAAGCAGGCTGATGAGAAACCCGGCCAGGGGAAGGAAACCGATGCACTTGAAGGCGAAAGGGACTCCGAAATGGTCGGCGAGGATCCCGAGAAGGGTCACTCCGATTCCGCCCGCGCCGATCGCGAAGCCGACGATGAGACCCGATGCGACACCGAGGTTGCGCGGCAGAAGGTTCTGTCCCATCACCACCGTCACCGAGAAGGTAGAGATGAGGACCGCCCCGAAAAGCGTCACGGCGACCGAGAGCAGGAAGCCTTGGAGATGGAGGATAAGGGGAAACAGGAAGAAGCTCCCGAGCATCGAGAAGCGAAGCCAGAGCCGGTGTCCCCAGCGGTCCGCAAGCGGCGAGCCGGCGAGGGTCCCGAAAGCCCCGCCCAGCAACAGCATGCTCACGAGCTTTCCGGCAAAAACCGGGTCCTGTTTAAGCACGTCGATGTAGTAGAACGGAATATAGGTCATCAGGCCGATCTGCGTCCATGTCCTCATGATGATGACGCAGATGATGACGATCATGGCGCGATGCGCACGCCGGGGAATCGGGGGAGTGTTTTCGGCAGCCGCGGGCCGGTCGGTTGCGGGAATGGCCACGCTCTTGCGCAGGGCGATGATGCCGATTGTGAAGGCTGCCGCCGGCAGGAACATCCAGGGCAGGGAGGAAAACCCGAAGTAGTTGACGATGGACAGGGCGATGATGGGACCGAGCGCGTTTCCAAGATTTCCGCCCACTGCGAAGACGGACATGCCCGTGGCCATCTTTTGTCCCGTGAAAAAACGGGCCGTCTTGAAACCTTCCGGATGGTAAGCGGCGATTCCGAACCCGCTGATCGCCACCAGCGGGAGAATCAGCAGATAATGCCCGGCGCCGGCGAGAAGAGAGAATCCCGCTCCCGCGGCGAAGGTACCCAGCGGCAACAGGTAAGCCTTTTCTTTCTTGTCGGAAAGAAATCCGAAAAGGGGTTGGATCACCGACGACGTCAGGTTGGAGGCGATCAAAATCGTGCCGGCAACGGTGTAGCTGAGGTCCAGCCTGTCCTTGAGGAAGGGCAGAATAGCCGGGAGCGCCCCCTGGTAGATGTCGACCACCATGTGACCGCAGGATAAAAGAAGCAGGATCTTCAAGTTGAACTGGCTCATGACTTCAATGCCGATCGTTTTCGGGCGCCTACCCGTCGCGAGGGTTCCGGATTTCGGGCATGTCCCGCCGAAGGCGGCCTGACGCGCTTTCCGCCAGCCTGTTTCACACCGAAGCCCGTCCCGCAGGGCAGTAATTCGTCTTGTTTTCTTGAGAAGCGATTCCGAATCGTCAATCAGACCAGGAAGGCTACACCTCCAAAACGCATTAGACAAGAGTCTTTGTAATGTTCTTCGAGCTGTTCCACGCATCGATCGACGGCCGGAGGACGATGTCTCGTTTGCGTCTCGAACGCCGTGCGCCGCAACGCGGGGGCCGGAAAACGCAAAACCGGAAGGGGTCTGGCGTATCGGCCGACTTTCATGATCGGGACGCGCGTTGCCGATTCGTAATCTCAGAATCTCAACGAGAGCGAGAGGGTCACTTCGGGGAGGATGTGATGGAAAAAGCGGTTGTGATCGTCGGTTCGCTGGGTACCAAAGGAGAGGAGGTCGCTTTCATCAGGGACCTGGTCGAAATGGAAGGTCTGAAAACCCTCGTGGTTGATTGCGGTATGACGGGTGAGCCGGCGTTCAAGCCGAACGTCACGCGCGGTGAGGTGGCGGCGGCGGGAGGGGATCCGGCCATGCTTGCATCGGGGGAGCACAGGGATGAGGCCGTGAAAACCATGGCTGCGGGGCTGGCGGTCGTCGTGCGCGGACTGTACGAAAAAGGCAGGCTGCACGGGATCATCGGAATGGGGGGCGCCGTGGGAACATCGGTGGCCACAACCGCCATGCGCAGCCTTCCGGTCGGTCTCCCCAAGGTGATGGTGTCCACGGTGGGCGGCGGAGACGTGAGCACCTACGCGGGCGCCAAGGACATCACTTTCATCCCGTCGATCGTGGATGTTGCCGGGATCAACCGGATCAGCCGCAGGATTTTCGCCAATGCCGCCGGCGCGATTGCCGGAATGGTGAAAATGGAGATTCCACGGGCCTTCGATGAGAAGCCTCTCATTGCGGCATCGATGTCCGGGAACACGACGGCCTGTGTTGAACGCGCACGCAGCGTTATGGAGAAGATGGGGTACGAAGTGCTGGTGTTCCGTACCGCCGAGGCCGGCGGCAGGACCATGGAAAGCCTCGTCGATGACGGTTTTGTGGTCGGTTCGATGGACATCACCACCACGGAGCTTGCGGATTTCATGTGCGGAGGCGTGTTCAACGCCGGACCGGATCGGTGCATGGCGGCTTCCCGAGCGGGTATCCCCACCGTTCTGGTCCCGGGATGCGTGGACACGGCCAGCTTCTCGGGAATGGAAACGGTGCCGGAGAAATACAAGAAGCGCAACCTCTACCGGTTGAACCCGAACGTCACCCTGCTGCGCACGAACGTCGAAGAAAACGCCCGCATAGGCGAAATCATCGCCGCAGCGGCAAACGCCGCCACGGCTCCGGTCGCTGTTTTACTGCCCTTGAAGGGGGTATCCGCGCTGGGCGGCGAAGGCGGTTGTTTCCGGGATCCGAAGGCAGATCGTGCCTGCTTCGAGAGCATCAAGAAGAATCTGAAGCCATCCATCCCGGTGATCGAAATGGACAACAATATCAACGATCCGGAATTTGCGGAAAAAGTGGCTCTGACCCTTTTAAACATGCTTGACCTGTAACCCCGGCGTTTTGACCGGAAGAGGAGGGGTCGATGCCGAGGATGTTGCGCGCGCGGACATTCTGAAGCGGCTTTCCACCACTGGAGTGAAGGAGTCCGAAGCCCGCGGTTTTCCAACCGGATTGGCTGTGGCACGCAAAAATAGTGTCTTGCGGGCCGCATTCGGTGTAAGGTGCTCGATTGCGGGACAGTCCAAACACGGCGAGGGATGAGGCGGCGACAGGAGGAGCGCATGCGCGGTGCCGGAGGTACGGAGGGGGGAATCGGGAGATTCCTTATCGGACTCATTATGATGGTGGCCGGGGGATACCTCTTTTTGCACAACATTAACGTGAGTGTCGGGTTCGGGCTTGGCTACCGGTATTTCAGTTTCTGGGGGGTCGGCATCACGAGCGGGATGGTTTTGGTCCCCTTCATTTTCGGGGTGGGCCTGATCTTCTACGACCGGAGCAGCCTGATCGGCTGGCTGCTGGCGGGCGCATCCCTGGTGATGCTTGGATTCGGCGTCATTGCGCAGACCCGGTTCCACCTGCAGAACATGTCGGCGTTCGACCTGCTGACCATTCTCGTCCTGCTGGTGGGCGGCATCGGCCTGTTTGCCGGTTCCCTTCGGAGCTCGAAAGGCGTTCTGTGAGGGATTCGCTTCCCTTCCTGTCGTGTGTCCCGGGCGCGGGACGGTCTTCTTCGCGACGGTACCGAAAACGGTCGGCGGCTGAGCCTTTCCCGGCCTTCAGGATGCGGGTTCAGGGCTGCCGGGACGCGGAAGACCCTTTCGGGACCAAATGCCCGGCCCGCGCGATCCGGTGCATTTCCGGCGGCCTTCCGCGAATGCACGTTCGCTTTTGCACGTGGGGCAAAGACGCGCGACGTGCCGTTCACGGTGTCGCTCTCTCCGGAAAACTTCACCGCGGCCCAAGTGCAAGCCGCACAAATTCCTTGACAATTTGCACAAGTGCGGTACGTTCCGGGGGCGTGCCGGCCGTTCTGCGGTTTCCGAATGCCGAGGCGCGGATTTCATGAAATGACAAAAGAGGCTTCGGCCTTGCAATCACTGCATTTTCGGGTCAACTCATGCCGCCCGCCGTTTCTTCCGAATAAGACAATAGCGCAAAAAAACCTTGTTTAGTGACGATTGTCCGGGTAATATCGCCGTTGCACTCATTGCACATTGTGCACAAGAGCCGACGTTATTTATGACAATATACCCAAAATCGGACGATCGGAGCATCATGATTGAAGAATTGTTCACGAAGCCCATCCTCATCTTCGGGTGCGGCAACGTGCTTCTGGGTGACGACGGGTTCGGCCCCGCCGTGGTGGAATACCTCCTGGAGCACTTTACGCTTCCCGATGACGTCTATGCCGTCGATGTGGGCACGGGCATCCGGGATTTGCTCATCGACTATGTGTTGATGCCCGACAAACCCAAGCGGATTTTCATTGTGGATTCGATTTGTCGGCCGATGAGGAAGCCCGGGGAGCTCCTCGAAGTGGATCTCAGCGAGCTTGGCGTTCAGAAGCAACACGATTTTGCGGTGCACCAGTTTCCTTCCACCAACCTGCTGGAGGAGCTCCGGAGCGAGGGGGGGGTGGAGGTGCGGGTTCTCGCGGTGCAAGTGAACGGGCTCCCGGAGGAGGTGCGACCGGGGATTTCCGAAGAGGTGGCGGCGGCGGTGCCCAGGGCGTGCGAATGGTTGCTGGAGCAAGTCGGGGTGGATTCATGATAGTCATTCGAATCGGTCAATTGGCGGAGCAGTTGGGGGTCCATCGCAACACCATTCGCAACTGGGTGAAGAGCGGGAAGCTGCCTGCCCGCAGCATGTCGGGCAAGCGTTATCTCATCACGGAGAGTGATTTCGCGAAGCTTTGCCAGGAATTCGGGCTGGAGCGGTCCGCGATGAAGCTCAAGCATGTGCCGGGCACTCCCGTGATGAGCCGGGAAGTCTCGTTGAGCGAGCAGAACGTGAGGGTGATCGGAGAGCGGTCCGGCCGGCTTCTTCCCGACGCCCACTACGGGGACGCGTGCCTGACCTGTGGCAGCTGTGCCAGTGCCTGTCCCATTTCCGGCATCGACGGCTTCGATCCGCGCAAAGCGGTCCGCATGGCCGTGCTCGGACTCGAGGACGAGCTCATTGCATCGCAATGGCCCTGGAAGTGCACGCTGTGCGGCAAGTGCGAGGAGGCATGCCCGATGAACGTCGAGATCGTCGGGCTGATTCAGCGGGTGCGGGGACTGAGGGAGCGCGGCAAGGTTCCCGGGCCTCTGCACAAGGGCGTGCTCATGTGCCTGGAAAAGGGCAACAACCTCGGGATACCCAGGGAGGACTTCCTGGCGCTTGTCGAAGCGCTTTCCCGGGAGATGGGCGAAGAAGGGTGCCCGGGGTTCACGGTGCCCATCGATGTCAAAGGCGCCAATATCCTGGTCACGGTCAACTCCAAGGAGCCTTTCGCGGAACCTGACGACATGAAGCATTGGTGGAAGATTTTCCACGCGGCGGGCGAGTCCTGGACAATCCCGTCCAGGTACTGGGAGGGGGTGAACTGGGGGTTTTTCACGGGCGATGAGGAGGCGCTCAAGACCATCGTCGGTCGGCTCGTGGAGAACATGTACCGATTGAAATGCAGGGCGCTGCTGCTGCCCGAATGAGGGCATGCGTACTACGCGACCCGGTACGGGTTGCAGAGGTGGTTCCAGAAGGATCTCCGGAATTTTGAAGTGCTGTCTATTTTCGATCTGCTCATGCGATACATCCGGGAGGGCCGCATCCGCCTGGATCCCAGGCGTCACACGAGCCTGACCACCTTCAACGACGCCTGCAATTACGGGCGCAAGTCACTCAAGACCTTCGGCCACGGGTATTTCGACGAAGCCCGGCAGATCACGCGGCTGTGCGCTCCCAACTTCGTGGAGATGTATCCGAACCGGGAGGGCAATTACTGTTGTGGAGGAGGCGGCGGGAGCTGGGCCATGCCGTTCAAGGAGGAACGCGTCTTCTACGGCCGTCTCAAGGCACGGCAGATCAAGAACTGCAAGGCGAAACTGGTGATCGCCTCCTGTCACAATTGCAGGGACCAGATCATGAAAAGCCTTCGCAAGGAATATGACCTCGATATCGAGGTGAAGTACCTCTGGGAACTCGTGGCCGAATCGCTTGTCCTTCCCGGCCGTGAGTCGGCAGGCGCCCGGAGTTAGGAGCTGGTCTATGTTGATCCTCGAAGAAAAGATAGGCGCCGTCCTGGTCGTGGGGGGAGGCGTCGCCGGCATGCAAGCCGCGCTGGATCTCGCGAACAGCGGCTATTTCGTCTACCTGATCGAACGCTCCGGCGCGGTGGGAGGGTCCATGGCTCAACTGGACAAGACCTTTCCCACCAACGACTGTTCCATGTGAATTCTGTCGCCGAAACTGGTGGAGTGCGGTCGGCACTTGAACATTCAGTTGATGACGCTCACCGAAGTGATTCGGGTCGAGGGCGAGTTGGGGCATTTCCGGGTGACGTTGCGCCGGCATCCGCGTTACGTCGACATGGACCACTGCATTTCGTGCGGCGAGTGTGCCAAGGTGTGCCCGGTGGAGGTCAAGGACGAGTTCAACGAGAAGTTGAGCATCCGGAAGGCCATCTACGTCAAATACCCGCAGGCGGTTCCACTCAAGTACCAGATCGACGGCCGCAACTGCATCCGGGTTCGCGGCGGAGACTGTGGCGGGTGCGAGAAGGTCTGCCCTTCCGGTGCCGTCCGGTTCGACGAAGAGGAGGCGATCGTCGAGGTCGAGGTGGGTTCGATCGTGCTCGCGCCGGGGTATCGTCCCTTCAATCCGTCCGGCATCCAGAACTGGGGATACGGCGTTTTTCCCAATGTGATCACGGCCATGGAACTGGAACGGTTCCTGGCGGCCTCCGGTCCCACCGACGGGCATCTCATCCGCCCCTCCGACGGGAAGCAAATCAGGAAAATCGCTTTCGTGCAGTGCGTCGGCAGCCGTGACATCAACAAGGCGGGGCGCGGTTACTGCTCTTCCGTATGCTGTATGTACGCCATCAAGGAGGCGATGATCGCCAAGGACCATGTCAAGGAGCTGGACATCTCGATCTTCTTCACGGACATGCGGACGCACGGCAAGGATTTCGAACGTTTCTACGAACGGGCGCGGCAGAGAGGCATCAAGTTCTTCCGCTGCCGGGTTCCTTCCATCGAACCAGCCGAGGAGAGCGGAGACCTCTACTTTCGTTATCTCACCGACGAAGACAAGCAGATCCGGGATGAATTCGACCTGGTCGTGCTCTCGGTGGGACTGGACAGTCCCGCCGACATACAGAAACTGGCGGATTGCGTCGGCATAGAGTTGAACCAGAACCGGTTTGCGCGCACGTCGTCCTTTACTCCGGTGACGACCAGCAAGCCCGGAGTCTATGCCTGCGGAGTGTTCACCGGCCCCAAGGACATTCCGCTGTCCATCATCGAAGCCTCGGCCGCGGCCACCGCGGCCGCAACTCCGCTCTCCGACGTGCGGTACAGTCTGTCCCGCCAGAAGACGTTTCCGGCGGAGCGGGACGTGAGCGGCGAGGAACTGAGGATCGGCGTTTTCGTGTGTCACTGCGGGTCCAATATCGCGGACGTGGTGGACGTGGACGCCGTGGCGGCATATGCGGCCACGCTTCCTCGCGTTGCCTTCGTCGAAACATTGCTGTTCGCCTGTTCTCAGGATTCGCAGAATCTGATGTGCCGCAGGGTCCAGGAGAAGAAGCTCAATCGCGTGGTGGTGGCGGCTTGTACTCCCAGGAGCCACGAAGCGCTGTTCCGGGAGACCCTGCGGGCCTCCGGGCTCAACGAGTGCCTGTTCGAGATGGCCAATATTCGCAATCAGGGTGCGTGGGTGCATTCCGGGGAGCCCGAGGCGGCCACGTCCAAGGCCATGGACATGGTGCGCATGGCCGTCGCCAAGGCCGGCCTGCTCGAACCGCTGGCTCCCGTTTCGGTGCGCATCAATCCGCAGGCGCTGGTTATCGGCGGCGGCCTGGCCGGCATGGTCGCGGCTCTCGGCCTCGCCGATCAGGGGTTTCCCGTTCACCTGGTGGAGAAGGCTTCCCAACTGGGCGGCAACGCCCGGCATTTGTTCAAGACGTGGAAGAACGAGCCGATTCCATCCTACGTGGAGCAGCTGATCGCCCAGGTCAAGGAACACGACCTGATCTCGGTTCATTTGAAATCCGCCATTTCACACGCGGAGGGGTTCGTCGGGAGTTTCCGCTCCACCATCCAAAAGTCCACGGGACCGCAGACGATCGAGCACGGGGTGGCCGTTCTGGCCACTGGCGGCCAGGCCCTGAAACCGGATGAATACGGCTACGGTCTGTCTCAAAACATCCTGACCGCGCTGGAATTCGACAAGCTCCACCTGGTGGGGGATGAACGCATCAAATACGGGCACAACTTCGTGTTCATCCAGTGCGTCGGATCGAGGGAGCCGGGCCGGGCCTATTGTTCCAGGGTCTGCTGCACCCATTCCATCCAGTCCGCCATCGCCTTGAAGCAGGAAGACCAGTCGCGGCGCATCTTCATCCTGCACCGCGACATCCGCACCTACGGGCTGAGGGAAGAGCTCTACACCAAGGCGCGCGAGCTGGGCGTCGTTTTCATCAACTATGAAACGCACCGGAAACCGAACGTTCTGCTCAATGAAGATCGTCTCTCGGTGGTGGTCTGGGATCACGTGCTTCACGAACCGTTCAGCATTCCGGCCGACGTGCTGGTTCTGGCCACGGCGATCCTCCCGAATCCCGAAGTGCGGGACCTGGCCAGGTTGTACAAGCTCCCGGTGGATTCGGACGGGTTTCTCCAGGAAGCACACACGAAGCTGCGTCCCGTCGATTTTTCCACCGACGGGCTGTTCCTGGCCGGCCTGGCCCACTATCCCAAACCCATTGAAGAGGCGATCGCCCAGGCGCAGGCGGCGGTCTCACGGGCCGTCACCGTGCTTTCCCAGCGATGGATCGACCTCGACTACGTCAAGGCCCGGATCAATGAAACGACATGCGACGGGTGCGCTCTGTGCCTTGATGTGTGCCCCTACGGCGCCCTTCAGCTCGAGGAAATTCCAGGATCGAACGGCAGGCAGCACGCCGTGGTCAAGGCGGCCAGGTGCAAGGGGTGCGGTGCGTGTCAGGCGACGTGTCCCAAGGAGGGTATCAGCGTCGCGGGGTTCACCTACCGCCAGATTTCCGCGCAGGTGAAAGCCGCTTTGAGCGACGGCGAAAAGAGGTTTGCTTATGACATTTGAACCCCGCATTCTGGTATTTGCGTGCAATTGGTGCGCATATGCCGCCGCGGATCTGGCCGGTACCGCGCGCATTCAATATCCGACCACGGTCCGGCTGGTGCGGGTGATGTGCTCCGGGATGGTGCACCCCGACCTGATTGCCGAAGCCTTCCAGTACGGAGCGGACGGGGTGTTGCTGATGGGGTGCCACCTCGGCGAATGCCACTACCAGGACGGCAACCAGAAAGCCAAGGCGAGAATGGCCGTGGTCGAAGAGCTTCTCGAGCTGCTCGGGCTCGAACCCGACCGGTTTCGACTGGTGTGGTGTTCCTCGGCTGAAGCGGACCGGTTCGTCAACATCGTTCGCGACATGACCCAGACCGTCAGAAACTTCGGGCCGTCGCCGTACCGCAGAGATCCGCCTGGGCGCGCGGCGGGTCGGGAGGTGTTGGAATGCCAGTCACCGTAGCGGCGGAATCCCTCAGCAGCTGCGCCGGGTGTGAAATCTCGATGCTCAACATGGGCGGACTGTTCCTGGAATTGCTGAAGGAAATCCGCATCGTGCACATGCCCCTCCTCTTCGATCACAAGTATTTCGGCCAGGCCGGCGAGGAAAACTTCATCGGGATTCCGGAGGCCGATATCGGGATCGTCAGCGGGGGGATTCGCAACGAGGAGCAGCTCGAAGTGGCCCTGAAGGTGCGCGCCCAATGTCGAATCCTGGTGGCCCTCGGGACGTGCGCCACTCACGGCGGCATCCCGGCGCTCATGAACCGGTACTCCGACGAAGACCTGTTCCGTCGCTACTACCGGACGAGCGAAACCACCGAGGCGGCCGCTCCGCCCAACGAGGTCGTCCCCAGGTTCCTCGATCGGACCTACGCCCTGGACGAAAAAGCCAGGGTGGATGTATACATGGCCGGGTGTCCTCCGCATCCGGACTATCTCGGAGCGATGTTCCAAACGCTCCTCGATGGACAATGGCCGGAAATGCCGACCAAGAGCGTTTGTGACACCTGCCCCACGCGCCGGGAAGGCAAGGGCAACGTCCAGAAAATCCGGCGCTTCACTCGAAGTGCCCGATTCCAGAATGAGAAACCGCTCTCGGAAATGAAGTGTCTCCTTGAACAGGGGCTTCTGTGCATGGGCCCCGTGACGCGCGCCGGTTGTGCCGGCCTGCACGGCAACGTGCCCATGTGCATCAGCGCCAGGGTGCCGTGCCGGGGATGCTTCGGCCCGGTCAAACAGGACGGCAACCAGTTGCTCGATATGCTCAACGCCCTGGCAAGCAACGGCATCGATGTCCGGAGTATCCCGGATCGGCATTCGCTGTTGAGGTTTTCCGGAGCGCACGGGCGTCTTATCAGGGCGTCCGGCAGAAGCCCGAAAGGCGAGGGCAGGGACGTCCGCTCCCCGGCGGAACACTGATCCTCGCCCGGATATCCTTTTCTTCCCGGGAACTCGGAGACACACGATGGGAAAGGCTTTTCAGATCGAACCCGCGGACACGACACAGAACCATGGCGAGGGTGCCCGCAAGGTCATCAACATACAGCCGGTCACCAGGATTGAAGGCCACGCGCGCATTGCCGTTCACCTCGACGATGAGGGCAACGTAGCCGATGCCAGGGTTCACATCATGTCCATGCGCGGCTTTGAGAAATTCATCGAGGGAAGGCCGGCCGAGGAAGTGCCCAGGATCGTGACCCGCATTTGCGGGATCTGTCCCTGGCAGCATCATGTCGCATCCAGCAAAGCCGTGGATGGGTGCTTCGGAGCTTCCGTTCCTTCGGTCGGCAGGAAGCTGCGCGAGCTGATGCAGGTGATGGCCCACATCAACGACAAGATTCTGCACTTTTTTTTCCTGGCCGCTCCGGATTTCCTCCTGGGCTCCGACAGTGAATACTCCGTTCGGAACATCATGGGGATCGCCGAGAAATCCCCGAAACTGGCCGAAAAAGTCGTGCAGATGCGCTACCTCGGCCAAATGATGATGGAACGATTCGCCGGAAAGGCGATTCACCCGGTGGCGGTGGTACCCGGAGGGTTTTCCAAGCCCATGGTCGAATCCGAGCGGCAGGAGCTCCTGGCGGGTTCCCGGCAACAGCTCGAATTCGCGCGGTACGCCATGGACTTCGCCAAGAGCCGGGTGTTCTCGGCGACCGATCCGACCACGAAGCGGATCGGGGACATCACCACGGGGTTTCTCGGTACGGTGAACCCCGCAGACGGTTCGCTGAACCTTTACGAAGGCCTCCTGCGCCTGATGAGGCCGGATGGTTCCTTCCACGAGTTCTCGTCCCGTGAATACGCGGATTTTATCGGGGAACACGTGGAACCCTGGTCTTACGGCAAATTCCCCTTTGCCCACGCATGGGGCGAAGGGTTTTCCATGGACCTGGAACAACCTCGAGGGGTCTATCGCACCAACTGCCTGGCGCGTATCAACGTGGCGGATTGCATCGACACACCCCTCGCCCAGGCGGAGCTTGTCGAATTCCGCTCGGAGTTCGGAAGACCGGCCCAGTCGACGATGCTCTATCATCGGGCAAGACTGATCGAGTTGCTGCATGCCTGTGAAAAGGTCGTGGAACTGCTCGAGTCGCCCGACATCACCGATCCGCGCGTGAGAGACGAGGTGTGGCCTCGGGCCGGCCGCGGGGTGGGTTGCGTCGAGGCCCCCAGGGGCACGCTGATTCATGATTACTCCACGGATGAAAGCGGCTGCATCACCCGCGCGAACCTGATTGTGGGCACCACCCACAACCTCGCCCCCATCAACATGAGCGTGAAAAAGGCGGCCCGCGACCTCATTCAAAACGGGAAGGTCGACGAGGGACTGCTCAATCGGGTGGAGATGGCCGTGCGCGCCTACGACCCTTGAATTTCCTGCGCGACGCACCGCCTGGACGGCGGCCCGGGAATCGAGATCAGGGTTTTTGACGCATCGGGTGCGATGGTGGCCGTCTCCGGTTGAACGGCCCGTAGCCGTGGTTCATCCCGGGGTGTCGCACTTGTTTTCGAGCAATGAATCACTATGTTGTTTGCAGCCGGTGATTCCATGATGCCGGGTTTCCGCAAGGTCCCGTTCGAGACGGTTGGCGCAGGCGAGCCGGCTGGGGCTTCGCTTGTACTTTTAGGTGCTCCGGAGAGTGCTCAGGTGCTGAGTTCGAGTCGCGCTCGGAACTCATGACGCCGGGGGGCGTGTGCGACGCTCACCCTTGCGATTGTGTGAAGCTGGACGGGATTTGTCCCCATATGCCTCGTCGTTCCCTCGATCCCGGATTGTTGATGTTGAACGCAGGCGAATTGACGTGAGACGGCGACGGGTTAAGAGGAGCGGCTGTGAAGGAGAAGGGAAACAAGATCAAGGTCCGGGCCGAGCGGGTCGATACCAAGTGCGGCTACATCGGGCACATGACGGTGGACGAGATCAGGGAACGCACTGTGGGTGAGTTCATCAACGTGGCCTGCCCGGAGTGCGGGGAGATTCATCTGACCGTCGAAGAGAAGGAAGCCGCCGAGAGGAAGCGGATCACGGAGACATCCAAGTACGTGCGAATCAAGGAGGAGGCCGAGCAGGAATGAACGACGGTCTCCATGGGAAAGCATCCGCGGGCCGGAGACGACCCGGCCGGACAAATCGAGAATCGCCGCTTACGGAAACCTGCCGGAGCTCGTTCAACAGGAAGTGAAGTCCGACAATCTCCATGTAAACGATCGGAAAGCTCCCGGCGTTGCACCCGCTGCCCGACCTTTTTATTTATTGAAAGAATGTTCTCGGAAAGATATCATATTTATGGATATGTTTAGCCTTCCCCGGCGTTATGCCGAGGACCTTTTTCCGCCTCGAAACGTGGGCCGGCGCGGCGGCGGGCCGCCCACCGTTGTTGGAATGATCACAAAGGAAAATCGAGTGGTTGTCCCCCCGATTGGAGTCCGCAATTGACTTCCTCTGAGCTGAAGGAGGTGATGCAGGGAGAATATCTCCGGATGTCCGCAGTCATGCGTCTTGGTGTTTTTATTGAATCTTAAGCGAATTATGGCGTTTGGGACCCGATCCTCATAGAGTCAATCATGGATCCCGCTGGATTTATCATTTCTTCTGTTCGCAGTTCAGGTTCGGGAGGAGGGAGAGACTATGGCAGACAAGAACGGTAACGAACCGGAATATGTCGTAATCGAGAGCGGCAAGACCTCATTGAGGGATCTATACACCAAGGAGGACTGGATGGCCATCTGGATGGGCTTCCTGCTCCTCATCATCGGTCTGGCTATCTACCTGCCCCAGCCGCCGGAAAAAAGCGCGGAAATCCCGAAGTACAACGCCACGATGAAGGAAGAGGCGGCCAAGGCTCCCTTCAAGACCATCGAGTGGTACAACGCCTCGTCAGCCAAGAAGGGCATCCGGGCGAGGGATCAGGAATTCGGCAAGACAATCCAGAATTTCTTTGCCGCTCCCGGCGGATGGTCCGAGAATCCGCTGGATGCGGTTTACCGCAGCAAGGAACAGGCCGACGCCATGAACGCCAAGGCCAAGGAAGCGGCGGATAAGGCCAAAGCAGCCGAAGACGGCGCCCTGGCGACGGCGAAGACGGCCCAGGCCGCCGCCGCGGCCGCCGCCTTCAAGGACACTGCCTTGAATGAAACGGCGGAAAAGGAGATCAAAGCCTGGCAGGCCGCCAAGGACAAGGCTTCCAAGGCCAAGGGCAAAGCTTCCAACAAACCCTTCAACCGAATTTATTACCTCATCGGGCTGTGTGTCATGCTTGCCGTCTTTTTCGGAATCGGCAAGGCCATCATGGGAGAATCCTTCGGCGGGTTCGTGCTCGGTTTTCCCGTTGTCTTCCTCATAGCGGTGCTGGCATACATGGCTGAGACCCAGTCCCTGATGAAGTACTGGGGATTCGGTTTTCCGCTCTGGGCGATCATCTTCGGCCTGCTCATCAGTAACACCGTCGGAACGCCCAAATGGGTTCAGCCCGCGGTGGCGACCGAGTTCTTCATCAAAACGGGCCTGGTGCTGCTCGGCGCGGAAATCCTTTTCAACAAGATCCTGGCCATCGGCAAACCGGGAATCTTCGTCGCCTGGGTATGCACGCCGATCACCCTGATCCTGACCTACTGGTTCGGGCAAAGGGTCGTCAAGATGCCGTCCAAGACGCTCAACATCACCATCTCCGCGGACATGTCGGTCTGCGGCGTTTCCGCCGCCATCGCCACCGCGGCCGCCTGCCGGGCCAAGAAAGAGGAACTGACGCTGGCCATCGGCCTGTCCATGGTGTTCACCGCCATCTGCATGGTGGCCCAGCCCGCCTTCGCCAAGCTTGTCGGGCTGCCGCAGATTCTCGCCGGCGCCTGGATGGGGAGCACCATCGACTCCACCGGCGCGGTGGCCGCCGCCGGGGCCTTTTACGGTGAGAAGGCGCTTTACGTGGCCGCCACCATCAAGATGATTCAGAACGTGCTCATCGGCGTCACCGCGTTCTGCGTCGCCGTCTACTGGTGCGCCAAGGTGGAGTGCGCGCCCGGGACCAAGGTGAGCTGGTGGGAAGTGTGGTACCGGTTTCCCAAGTTCGTGATCGGGTTCATCGTGGCGTCGATCGTGTTCTCCTTCATCGACCAGGGCATGGGGAAGGATATGAGCACGGTCATGATCGATCAGGGGGTCCTGAGGGGCTTCACGCGAATTGCGCGCGAGTGGTTTTTCGCCCTGGCCTTCACTTCCATCGGCCTCGAAACCAATTTCAGGGAATTCGGACCGTATTTCAAAGGCGGAAAGCCCTTGACCCTGTATGTGTTCGGGCAGTCCTTTCAGCTCATGCTGACACTGGTCGTCGCCTACATCATGTTCTATATCATCTTTCCCGAGGTCACCGCCGGGATCTAACGCATGGTTTCTAAGAACTCCTGTGTTGCAGGCCCTGCCTGCGAGGCTGAAGCCTCGCAGGCAGGGCTTAAATCATGGCTCAAGCTGCTGATCGGATTCGCCTTGGTCTGGGTGTGCATCTTTGTTTTCGGATCCCTCTCCAGGTACATTCCCGGTGCGGATCACATGGCGGAAGTGATCGACGAACGGGGCCTCAGGGCCACCGCCATATACTACACGGACCTCGAGGAAACCTACGAGGGGTCGGAATACATACGCCATGCCCTCGAGTCCGCACCGAACGAGGACTAGCCTTGGCCGACCGTGAAGAACTGAACCGCAGGAAGGAACTGATCCTCGGGAGCGAGCGGGCATTCGCCAACCAGGTCGGCGCGGCGGTCTTCGAGAAGCCGAAGGTCAGCTATTGGATGGTGCTCATCCCCATCCTTTTCCTTTACTTCATTTACCGCATGCAGAAATACAAGCATGGCCGGATGCGATTCAACGACGAGTTCATGATCACTCGCGGCCGGGTGATGGACGCCGCCGTGGACGCGTTGGAGGGAGGAACGGCGCCGGATATCGGCGCGGTGGTCGCGCAATCCACGCTTGCGGACGGTCCGGCGAAACAGAAGTACGAATCCTGGATCCGGGTTCTCGCCGAATACTACATGGATCTGCTGGGCTCCGAAGGCGGCAGTTTCGAAGCACTGGTGAGATCGGCCTACCGCGGCCGCACCGACTGCCTCCTAGCGCTCAACCGTCTCAGCACGGTGGAGAAAGAATTCTATTCCGCGCTCATGCCTCAAATGGCCGAAATGAACGGCGCCTCCGACATCATCGGCGTCATCGTGGAGCGATCGCAGCAATTGCGGCGCGAGACGGCCGAGCGTGTTTTTGCCTGAGGAACGTTTCCTTCAGTCGGTCCCCCCCCTTTTCCGCGGCTCCGCGCGTGTCGGTCCTGCGGTTTTCTCCGCGCAGTGGTTCAAGAGCCCTTCCAGATTTTTTCACGGCACAAAATCCTGCGGTTCGGTCGGTTTTTTTTCTGCGAAAATTTCTGCAATCAGGTGTAAAATATTTTGGTAACGATCATGGTTGAATGATCTTTTGGCCGCAGATTCCGCAGCGAATGTATCCGACGGACGGGGTTCGGCGCCCGCGCTGCAACGTTCCTTTGAATTCAGCAGACCGGTTGATGCGTGCAGACGCACGTGGTTTTATGCGATGCACCGGCCTGGGTTGTCTCCCGGAAATGCATGCCGGCGATGCCTTCCCGGGATTTGGAACGTCGTTCTCAAGACGTTGCCGGAAGTCGGTCCGGCAATGCCCTTGGTGTTTGTTCGATCAGGAACGACACTGGAAATGTGGTCGTGCGGGTCCGGGTTCGAAGTGCGCGTGACCGGGCCGTAAAACCACGCTGCATTCGCCTCAACGCTCCTGCTTTATGCTGCGGGTTGATCGGAGCGAGGAGGGGTGGCATGACGGAAGTTGGCGAAAGACAGAGTGCGGTCATTCATCCCAGCCTCGACCGGTCAATTCTCATCGGCTTCCTGGACGACAAAGTCGCATCATCCACCGACTTTCCCCTCGCGCGGCGAGCACGCGAGCGAATCAGGCTCCTGAAACGTGCCGCATACGAGGCCGACAATCCGAGACGCCCGGCTCCCGCTTATCATTTCCCGTTTCGGCCGCTCGGCGGCGGTCTTTCCAAGGCGACTGCGAGGCATGCGGACCGCAATGCCGCCGACCATCCGAGGGAGGACCACACGATCCGCCCGGCCTCGACAGGAGAGCATGACCGCAGGGCCGGAGAATCGGCGGCGGTCCATTTCCCGAACAGCTTGCCGGGAACCGCGGAGGGCCGTAAGGCTCTCGAAAAGGCCTCGCTTGCTCCCTTGACAGCCTTGCGGGTACCATCCTCTCTTTTGTTGGGGATGAACGATCCCGATTCGGAACATTCCTGCTGCGCGAGCAGTCTCCATTTTCGGACCCTTGAAACCGGAACCCCGGGGAAGACCGTAGCGGATGGGGTTTTCCGGCGGACGGCATCACGTGACGATCGGCGGCCGTCACAAGGCCTGCATCGGGAGAGGACTATCGCTCGTGCGTTTGGTCGCGGGGCGTTGGGCAATCAGGAGAGGATAAGGACCGTTTTTATATGTGGGCTGAATGGGTTGAAAAAATCAACGCGGAAAGGAGGTATGGGGTTTTTCATCACAGGTTGCGTTCAAGATGACGGCATTGGGCGGGAAGGCCCAAAGCCCTCCCCTACGTATGACCGGCACATTGGTCCGCGGGGGCTATGTCTGATCGGTACATTGGTCCGTGGGGACTACGTGTGATTTGCACATCGGTCCGCAGGGGGGTATCCCCGCCCGCGCCACCTCGCGCTGGGCAGGTATTATGTAATCTTGAGCACACCTCAGTATCAGATGTCTGTGTAACGGTTTTACTTGGGCGAGACAAATCGAGATATCATTGAACCGGTTTGCTTTAGTCGGTAAAACAAGGAGAAGCACATGAACGCCGCAGTTCTTATGATCGTAGCACTTGTTTTCTTCTTGGTGGCTTATCGTATTTATGGCAGATATATTTCAAAGGTATTCGAGGAAAACGACGCAAATCCCACGCCGGCGTGCGCAATGAAGGATGATTGCGATTATGTGCCCACAAAGCCGATTGTTCTCTTCGGGCATCATTTTGCAAGCATCGCGGGCGGCGGTCCCATCATCGGCCCGACCGTGGCCATGCTTTTCGGATTCATACCCGTATGGCTGTGGGCGGTGTTCGGGAGTATCTTCGTCGGTGCGGTGCACGACATGACGACGCTTTTCGCAAGCGTCAGGGAGAAGGGGAAATCCGTTGCCGAAATCGCGAAGGCGACCCTCGGAAACACCGGGTTCTTTCTCTTCATCTCGTTCAACATACTCATGCTCCTGCTGGTCACGTCCGCGTTTCTGGGCTTGACGGCAACGGCCCTGACTTCCCTGCTGCCCCTGGACGTGCTCAAGCTCGAACCTTCGCAAACCCTGGTGAAGACCGTAGAGGCCGGCGGGGTCGTCAAGGCGCAGATCGGCGGCATCGCCTCCACATCGGTCATCATCATCACCTTCTGTGCGCCCTTTCTCGGTTTCCTGGTGTACAAGAAGGGAATCAACGCATATCTTGCCTCCGCCATCGCGATCGTCGTATGCATAGTTTCCATTATCATTGGAATGGAAATCCCGGTTTCCTTCAACGCCAACACATGGATGATCATACTTTGTTTCTACACGTTGGTGGCCGCGGGCATTCCCGTCTGGCTGATTTTGCAGCCGCGGGATTTCACCAACTCGTTCCTGCTCTACGCCGGGGTTGCGGGGTTGTTCATTGCGAGCCTTGCTGCGGGGATGAAAGGGCTCACCTTCAACGCCCCGATGACAAATCTCGCGGGAGGGTCGGCCAAGCTGGGTCCCATATGGCCGTTCCTGTTCATCACCGTGGCCTGCGGCGCCATTTCGGGATTCCACTGCCTGGTGGCGGGCGGCACGTCGTCAAAACAGATTTCAAAGGAGTCGGACGTCAAGAAGATCGGCTACGGAGGCATGCTGCTTGAAGGTCTGCTCGCCATTGGCGTTTTGGTCGCCGTCGGATGCGGCATCGCCTTCCAGGATTACTCGAACATCGTGTTCCCGACGACCGCCGGGGTAAGATCGAACCCGATCCTGGCCTTTGCCGCCGGCGCGGGCGGCCTGTTCGACAAGGGGCTGGGGATATCGCCCGTGTACGGGACAATCTTCGGAATCCTCCTTGTGGAAGGGTTTGTGGTCACTACGCTGGATACGGCCGTTCGGCTCAACCGGTACTTGTTCGAAGAGCTCTGGCAGGTGATGTTCACAAATGTGCCGAAGGTCATGAAAACCTATTTGTTCAACTCGGCCCTTTGCGTGTTCCTCATGTACATCCTGGCGTACAACAATGCGTTCCTGGTCATCTGGCCCGCATTCGGCTCGTCGAATCAGTTGCTTGCCTCGTTGGCCCTGATAGCCGTATCCGTGTGGCTGGTGAACAAGGGAAAGAACGCCGTATTCACCGTAATACCGGCCATATTCATGATGGTGACGACCTTGTACTCCCTGGTCAGCCTGCTTATCAATACCTATATTCCCAAGCAGAACTACATGTTGTCCGCGGTTGCGATATTGCTGATCATTCTCTCGATCGGCGTCATTTCAATGGCATTCAACGCATGGAGGAGGATAAGAAGAAACGCTGCAGTGCCCGCGCGCGCGGCGTGACGGGCTTGTCGGAGTGTTCGCCGGAAAGGGGGCCGCGGCGGGCGGCCTCTTTTTCGGCGGCCCTTCGCTCCCTGACGTCCACTGCGGGCAAAGGGGGGGCGGGGCCGTTTTCATGCGTGCTTTTTCGACAGGGAGGGACTGTGGGATCGGTGGAGCCGGACCTGCGTTTCAACAGTGTCGCGCTGGAGACCGGCGTCCGCATGCATTACGTGGAACGGGGACCGACGGGCGCCGAATCGACGGTCTTCATTCACGGATACGCGGATTCCTGGTTTTCCTTCAGTCGCGTGCTTTCGGCGCTTTCACCCCGGCATCACGCGTATGCCGTTGATCTGCGGGGGCACGGGGATTCGGAAAAGCCCATGGGCGCCTATTCCCTCGATGTTTTCGCGCGGGACGTCGTGTCCTTCATGGATGCCGTCGGCGTGGAACGAGCGAACCTTGCCGGGCATTCCATGGGAAGCTTCATCGCGCAGCGCGTCGCAATGATCGCACCGCAGCGGGTGAAGAGCCTCACCCTCATCAGTTCCGCGCCTACCTCAAAAGATCATCCGCTTCTCCTGGAGCTGAAGGAATCCGTCGACCGGTTGAGCGATCCCGTGGACCGGGCCTTCGTGGCCGAATTCCAGGCGACGACCAATCCCGTTCCGGCGGACTTCATGGAAGGCATCGTCTCCGAGAGTTTGAAAATACCGGCGCGCATCTGGCGCGAAACGCTTCACACCCTGCTCCTCGAGGACCACAGCGCGCGGCTGCCCGAGATCGTCGTTCCCACCCTGATCGCCTGGGGGGAACAGGACGGGTTTTTCACCCGTGAACTCCAGGACAGGCTGAGAGAATTGATCCCCGCTTCGAACATCAAGGCCTACGCTGCCGGTCACGCCCTTCACTGGGAAAAACCCGCGGAATTCACGCGGGACCTCGAAGCTTTCATTGCAAAGGCATGATCCCCTCAAGGGGGACGGCAATCCGACCGGGCCGAATGGGCCGGGATCGTCCGCCGGTGCTCAGGGCTTTTTCCCCCGCGTGTCCTCGACCGTCTCGAACGTCCCGTCTTCCTTGCGAACGATCAGCATGTCGCGGCCACGGATATCGGTGAACCGGATGGCGCCCTCGTAGGAGGCGGGGGGCTTGCGTTCTTTTTTCCTCAGGATCAGGAGGACGGCCGCCGCGACGACCAGGATTGGAATCAGCAAGAAAACCGGATGCATGTTCACGACCTTTCCCTGGGAGAGTCACACAGAGCGCTTCAGTCCAAAGGACGTTCAAGATGACCCAACACCTGCCCGTCGGGAGGTGACGCGGGAGGGATAAACCCCGCCCCTTGCTACGGACCGATGTGCCGGTCAGACGCGGCAACTGTGTTCTTTGTCAACTTTCAAGTTCGCAAGGCAACAGCCAGGGGCGGGGTTTGTCCCGCCCGACGGCTCATCGTCCATACCGGAGCACTATCGAGGCCATCCGACCGTTCCGCCAGGCCGGATTCCGCCAATGCGCATGATTATGCGGCTCACCCCAGGCGTCCTATCGCCTCACGCAACGACGCCACGGCGCAACGAAAGCCTCCCACTTGCGTCGGGCGACTTCCGCCCGCAGCCGCAATGCCACTCGACCTGACGGTCTCATACGGATTTGCGTTCACAATGATACTCTAAAAGCGTGGGGGACATATCCCCCACACCCCCTCGCCGCTTCGCAGCTCCGTGTGGCGCTGCTGCTGCGGCCTTCGGCCAGTCGCCGACAGCGCCGAGCGCTCGGCCTCACGCACTTGCGCGTGTGGCCGAAACTTGGGGGGGGCGGGGGAATCATTCCCCCGCTCATTTGTGCTTGAAAGATCCATCTTGAACGCAATTGCGCATGGCGCCTGCGCCACCACAAGGCATGAAAACAGACTCACACGGCAGTCTATTTTCTAGGTAATTGCGCATGGCGCCAGCGTCACCACAAGGCATGAAAACAGACTCACACGGCAGTCTATTTTCTAGGTAACTTCGTATCACCCCGTCGCGCGCGGAGGCGCGACACCCCTCTTTTCCACCAACTCATTCGTTGCGGCGTTGCGCCGTTGCGTGAGACCGGGTTGCGTTAAAAATAACAGCATCGGGCGGGCATAAAGCCCTCTCCCTGTATGTCTAACCGGCACATCGGCCCGTACACGGGGCGGGCTTTATGCCCGCCCGCCCAAAGCACCCATCCTGAACGCAATTGCCCGTGGCGCCGGCGTCACCACAAGGCATGAAAACAGACTCACACGGGAATCTATTTTCCAGGCGAAATTGCATCAGTCCGCGTGTCGAGTCCGATGAACCGCGCATTCCCTGGGGGAGCGGGCCCGACTCTCGATTTCGTTCCGTCACGTCCACTGCTCCCAGAATTCGCCCCAAAATGCCAAAGGGGGAATGGAAGGCCGGTGCGAATTTCGCCGTCTTTCCTCAACGGCAAGGGTGCCTTTTCGGGGTATGATATCCCTGCCGGCCGGTGGTTTTCCGGCGTCATTTTCCGACGCGTCGCAAGGTTCGTATCGTTTCGCGTCACTTCGGATCGTCGTGTCCGCGACTTCGGCGGAGCCCCGGCGTCATTCCACGCCGTGTCGAAAGCACCTCACCCAGTGCCCCGGGGCGTATTCCACGAGTGGCGGCGCTCGATCGTCACAGGCGGGCGTCGCCTCCGGGCAGCGCGGTTTGAACACGCACCGCTCATGCTCGCCGGTGTCCGGCTCCAGTTCCAGCTTGACGCGCCCACGCTTTCCGGAAGCTTTCGGGTCGGGGACCGGGATGGCCTCAAGGAGCATCTTCGTATAGGGATGGCACGGGGTTTCGAACAACGTCGTCTTTTCCGCCAGTTCCACGATGCGCCCCAGGTACATCACGGCGACCCGGTCGCTGATGTGCCGCACGACGGAAAGGTCGTGCGAGATGAAGAGGTAGGTCAGGCGAAACCGCTCCTGCAGGTCGAGCAGGAGGTTGATCACCTGCGCCTGGATGGAAACGTCGAGGGCGGACAGGGGCTCGTCGCAGATCATGAACTCGGGGTTGAGCGCCAGGGCGCGCGCAATCCCGATGCGCTGGCGCTGTCCGCCGCTGAACTCGTGCGGGTAGCGGTTGATCTGCTCCGGCCTCAGGCCGACCACTTCCATGATCTCCCGGACCCGTTCCCGCCGTTCGGCCGCTGTGCCCACGCGGTGGATCACCAGCCCTTCGCCGATGGTTCTGCCCACGGTCTGCCTGGGATTGAGGGATGAATAGGGGTCCTGGAAAATGATCTGCATCCTGCGCCTGAGGGCGTGCATTTCCCGGGCCGGGAGCGTCAGGAGGTTTTTCCCATCGTAGGTGATTTCTCCCTGCGTTGGCGGTTCCAAGCGCAGGATCAGGCGTCCCAGCGTCGATTTCCCGCAGCCGCTTTCGCCCACCAGTCCAAGGGTCTCTCCCCGGCTGACGGCGAGGTCGACGCCGTCGACGGCCCTGACGCTTCCAACCTGCCTGCGGACGAATCCGCGGGTGATGGGATAGTGCTTTTTCAGGTTGCTGAGCGCCAGCAAGGTTTCCCGTTGTGCTGTTTGCATGAAGCCGCTCTCCAGGGGATGTGAACGCGTCGCTTTCCGAATCCTCCCGACCGTATTCGGTTCGATTCGCATCAATAGAGCCAGCACCGGACGGGGTGCCCGCCTTCGGGGTGCAGCAGGCCCGGTTCTTCCTCGAAACAGCGATCGAAGGCAGACGGGCAGCGGGTGTTGAACTTGCAGCCGCGCGGCAGTTCCAGGAGGTTCGGCACCACGCCCGGAATAGCTTCCAGCCGCTTTTCCCCGCCGCCGGCCCTTCCCGGGATCGAGCGCATCAGGCCCCGGGTATAAGGATGCAAGGGAAACTCGAAAAGGGCCCTCACGGGAGCTTCTTCCACGACGCGGCCCGTGTACATCACGAGGACCTGCTCGGCCAGGTTCGCAATGACGCCCAAATCATGAGTGATGAGCAGGATGGCCGTTCGGGTCTTCTCCCGGAGCTCTCTGAGCAGGTCGAGGATCTGCGCCTGGATGGTCACGTCCAGGGCCGTGGTGGGCTCGTCGGCGATGATCAGCCTGGGGCTGCACGCCAGGGCCATGGCAATCATGACGCGCTGCCGCATCCCTCCGCTCATCTGGTGAGGATAGTCTTTCATGTGGATCTCGGGGGAGCGGATGCCGACCATTTTCAGCAGCTCCAGCGTCCTGTCCAGGGAGTCCCGCCGGGAGAGCGCCATGTGGCGCTGCAGGACTTCGACGATCTGATCTTCCACGCGAAAAACCGGGTTGAGGGAGGTCATGGGCTCCTGGAAGATCATGGAAATCTCCCTGCCCCGGACTTCCTGCATCTCCTTTTCGGTCAGCGAGAGCAGGTCCCTGCCGTTGAACCGGACCGCGCCCCCGACGATCCGCCCGGGCGGGGAAGGAACGAGGCGCAGGATGGAATGGGCGGTGACGCTCTTGCCGCATCCCGATTCACCCACGATGCCGAGTATTCGGCCTTCATCGAGGCGGAAACCGACGCCGTCCACGGCCTTGGCAACACCCCTTTCGGTGAAGAAATGCGTCCGAAGGTCGTCGACCTCCAGGAGAACCCGATTCGCGCCCGGCTGATCCACCGTACTCCGCCCGTTTGCAGGTTGTCGTTGACCGACGCGCCGAACGGCGCGACGGAAAACCCGTTCCGGATCGAAAAAAAATACTATCAAAAACCGGGAGCAAAGTCAAAAAAGGGGCCGGCTGCCGTCTTTGCGCGCGTCGGTTTTCGCGGATCGTGCACGAATCGTAACCGGCGTGTGCAAGAATCGTAACCCGAAGCCCGGAACAACCCCGACGCCGTTTGATTAATCCAATGTAATCAATTCATTGAACTCTTGGCACAAACCTTGCTCTATGGTTCCATCGCGTTTTACGTGATGTGTGACGCCGATGCAACAAACAATCAACGATTTCACCCTATGAGGACAACATGGCCAGGCCGGCACACAAGATTTTCGACCTAGCGGCGGACGACCGCATGGAAGACGGCGACGGGATCGAGCCACTGGAGAACCGGGCGGAAGAAACCACTGTCTTGCGCCCGAGAATCGCCAGGGATGCGGTCCCGATCGAAGGACGCACGGGAACCGAGGATGGCGCTGAGAAGAAAGAGCCTTTATCCTTCAAAATTCAATCCGACGAATCCGGGATTCTGAGGCCTGTCTTTCCGAGGGCGGGGAATTCCACGGGTGTTGCCCGGTTCTTCCTGAGCCCCCCCAAGACCATTCCCGTGGTGGACGGTGTAAGGCCCCAGGTAAAGGGCAAATTCCTTTTCGTCGGCGACGACAAATTTTACGTTCGCGGTGTGACCTACGGTCCTTTCCGCCCGGAAGAGGATGGCTGCGAGTACCATACTCCCGAAGTGGTCGAGAAGGATTTTGCGCAGATGGCCGCCAACAGCATCAATGCGGTACGGACCTACACGGTTCCGCCGCGCTGGCTGCTCGACATCGCGCAAAAACACGGGTTGCGGGTGATGGTGGGGCTTCCCTGGGAAGAGCACATCGCCTTTCTGGACAGCAAGAAAATGGCTCGGGACATTGAGAGGCGGGTGCGCCTGGGGGTGAAGGAATGCGCCGGCCATCCCGCGCTTTTGTGCCTGACCATCGGCAACGAGATTCCGGCTTCGATCGTGCGCTGGTACGGCGCCCGGAAGGTGGAAAACTTTCTGAAGCGGCTCTACGAGGCGGCCAAGGCGGAAGACCCCGAAGCGCTGGTGACCTACGTCAACTTCCCCACCACCGAATATCTGCAGCTGCCGTTCGTGGATTTCGTTTCCTTCAACGTTTACCTCGAAACGAGGGAGAAACTGGAAGGATACCTGGCCCGCCTGCAGAACCTTGCCGGGGAGAAACCGCTGGTCATGGCGGAAATCGGGCTGGACAGCATCCGAAACGGAGTGGATGTCCAGGCTTCCACGCTTTCCTGGCAGATCCGGTCGACGTTCGCCACTGGCTGCGCGGGGATGTTCGTTTTCTCCTGGACGGATGAATGGCATCGGGGCGGGTTCGACATCGACGACTGGGGATTCGGCGTGACGGACCGGGACCGGAATCCGAAGCCGACCCTGGACGCGATCAGGAAAGCGTTTGCGGAGATTCCGTTCGCGCCGGACCTGGAATGGCCGAGCATATCGGTGGTGGTTTGCTCTTACAACGGTTCGCGAACCATCCGCAACTGCCTCGACGGGCTGCGCCGGCTGGACTATCCCAACTTTGAGGTGGTCGTGGTCAACGACGGCTCCACGGACGGAACCGGGGAAATTGCCGCGGAATATGGTTTCAAGGTGATCAATACGACCAACCACGGGTTGAGCAGCGCCCGGAATACGGGGATGCACGCCGCCAAGGGCGAAATTGTCGCCTACATCGACGATGATGCCCGCCCGGATCCGCACTGGCTGACCTATCTTGCCTATACGTTCCTCACCACCGACCACGTCGGTGTCGGCGGGCCGAATCTGCCTCCCCCGGAAGACGGTCCCATCGCCGCCTGCGTGGCGAATTCTCCGGGTGGACCCATCCATGTGCTGCTCACCGACCAGGAGGCCGAACACATCCCGGGCTGCAACATGGCCTTTCGGAAATCGGCGCTCGAGGCCATCGACGGTTTCGACCACCGGTTCCGGATCGCCGGTGACGACGTGGATCTTTGCTGGCGGCTCCAGAAGAAAGGCTGGACCCTCGGGTTCAACCCTGCCGCCATGGTCTGGCACCATCGCCGGAATTCGGTGAAGGCTTACTGGAAGCAGCAAAAGAACTACGGGAAAGCGGAAGCCTTCCTGGAGAAGAAATGGCCTGAGAAATACAACGCGGCCGGGCATGTTCCCTGGGCCGGGCGCCTCTACTTCAAAGGATTCGAGCAGTTGCTCAGCTGGTCGCGCGGCCGAATCTACCAGGGTACCTGGGGCAGCGCCCTGTTCCAGTCGATCTATCAGCCCGCGCCCACGCTGCTCTGGTCCCTGCCGATGATGCCCGAGTGGTACGCCATCATCGCGGCGCTGGCGGTTTTCTCCGTGCTGGGCATCGAATGGCCGCCGCTGCTCCTGGCCCTGCCGCTGCTCCTGTTCGCGGTTTTCGTGCCGGTTCTGCACGCATGCATGTGCGCCATGCGCGTGGATTTTCCCCAGCACGGCGGCTCGCGCGGGCAGGTCTTCAAGCTGCGCGTCCTGACCGCAACTCTGCACCTGATGCAGCCCCTGGCCCGGCTCGTCGGCCGTGTGCGTCTCGGCCTGACCCCCTGGCGGAACTGCTCCGTTCCGGGGATCGCCCAGCCCTGGCCGTGGCCCAGGATGTTCACCGTGTGGAGCGAACAGTGGAGGTCTCCGCTGGACTGGCTGGAATCGCTCGAATCCGGCATCCGGGGACTTCGGACCGTGGTTCTCAGGGGCGGAGATTTCGACCGCTGGGACCTCGAGCTGCGCGGCGGGCTGCTCGGCAGCGTCAGGGTGCTCATGGCCGTTGAGGAGCACGGGGGCGGCAGGCAGTTCGTGCGCATCCGCACCTGGCCCCGGTGTTCGACGGCGGGAATCGTGGTGACCCTGCTCTTCGGGTTTCTTGCGGCCTGCGCGGCCCTGAGTCATGCCTGGATGGCGTGCGGCCTCTTCTATGCCATCGCCTTCCTGTTCATGATCTGGATCGTCAAGGAGTGTTCCGCCGCCATGTCGGTGATGGTGCGCCTCTTCGGGACAGAGAACGATTCATGAAGCCGGCGGCCTGAATCGGCCGCATCCGGTCACTCGGACGAGAACGAGAAAAGGGTGTCGCTCCCCCGCGGGACGGCACCCTTTCCATTTTGGGTGCGGACCGTCGTCGTCGGCAACTTCCTCGCCGGACGGCCGCCGGGTTATTTCCACTGCCACGCCCTCTCCAGGCGGCATCGAGTTCGGATGAAACCGGGCCGCGACTTGACAAGCCCGGAGTGTGATTCCTAGCTTCAATGACTGATATCCATTCGCCTTCAAAATCGCGGAACAAGGAAGTTGCCGGAGGCGAGGCGGATGTGGACGAGCACCGTCCCCGCGGTTCGCGAAACGGTCAGGAACGGCTTTAAGCCCTCCCGCCCGATGCTGCCGTCTTGAATGCGAAGCGCTATGAGTCCATGCAGGGCCGCACGAAGAAGCACTTCCGTCCGAGAGGTTGTTTCCCATGGAGTTTTCAATCGGCTGGAATGCCGACTATATCGATGCGCAGTACCGGCTTTGGAAGTCCGACCCGAAGCAGGTTCCCCGGGAGTGGCGGATTTTCTTCGAGGGCTTCGAGCTTGCTTCTTTTCCTGAACCTTCGGGAATTTGCGATCGTGAAGAGGTTCTTCTCCAGGCCGGCGTCCAGGAGCTCATCCACCGCTACCGTGACATCGGTCATCTGCTTGCCTGCCTGGACCCGCTGGCGAGCTGCCCCATCGATCATCCCCTGTTGAGACTCTCGTCCTTCAACCTGTCCGAAGAGGCTCTCGATCGCAACGTTCAGGCTCCCGGGTTTCTGCATTCGAAACGGATGCCGCTGCGGGAAATCGTGTCCAATCTGAGGGATACCTACTGCGGGTCGGTCGGTGTGGAGTACATGCATCTGCAGGACCCGTCCGAGCGGGCCTGGCTGCAAGACCGCATGGAACCGATCCGAAACCGGCCGGACCCGGCTGCCGACGAAAAGCTCGCCATCCTCTCGGTGCTCACCCGGGCGACCCTCTTCGAGCAGTTTCTCCATACGAAATACGTCGGGCAGAAACGGTTCTCCCTCGAAGGGGCGGAAGTCGTGACGGCCATGCTGGACAGCCTGCTACGGCGCGCGGCGGAAGCGCAATGCCGCGAGGTGATTCTCGGCATGGCTCATCGCGGGCGTTTGAACGTCCTGGTGAACGTTCTGCGCAAACCCTATTCGGACATCTTCTGCGAATTCGAGGATCATTACGACCCGGAGTCGATGGTCGGCAGCGGAGACGTCAAGTATCACAAGGGATACATGGCCGATCTCGAAATCCCGGGCGGGCGTTCGTTGCGTGTACTCCTGGCCGCGAATCCGAGCCACCTCGAAGCGGTGGACCCCGTGGTGGAAGGGATTGCCCGCGCGCGCCAGGACGGCTGCGGCGATTGTCTGCGCCGGCAAGTGCTGCCCGTCCTGCTTCACGGCGATGCGGCATTCGCCGGCCAGGGCGTGGTTGCGGAGACCCTGAACCTCTCCCTGCTGGAAGGGTATTCCACGGGAGGAACCATTCACGTGGTCGTCAACAATCAGATCGGTTTCACCACGCTGCCGGATCATGCCCGGTCCACGCACTACTCGACGGACGTCGCCAAGATGCTCATGGTCCCCATCTTCCACGTTCACGGCGAGGATCCGGAAGCCGCCTGCTTCCTGGTCAAGCTTGCGCTGGACTACCGCATGGAATTCGCCAAGGACGTGGTGATCGACGTGGTCTGCTTTCGGCGCTACGGCCACAACGAAGGAGATGAGCCGTACTTCACGCAGCCCGTGATGTACGACCGCATCAAGGAAAGACCCCAGCTTTGGCGCAGCTATGCCGCGAAGCTGAGGGAGGAGGGCATCGTTTCGGACGGCCAGATCGAGGCGATGCAGGACGGTATCCGCGAGTGCCTGGAGAAGGCCTTCGATTCCGTTCATGACAAGACCTGCCCGCTGCCCGTGAACCGGTTCCTCGAAAGTTGGGCCGACATCGGCCTCGACCATCCGGAGACGCCGGTGGAGACGGGGGTTGCCGAAGAGACGCTGGTTTCCCTCGCCCGCGGAATGAATGCGTTTCCGAGCGGTTTCTCCGTTCATCCCAGGCTCGAGCGTATTCTCGCCAAGCGCCTGGAGTCGGTCGAAAAGGGCGAGGGGATCGACTGGGCCACGGCGGAGCTGCTCGCTTTCGGAACCCTGCTCGAGGAGGGGACGCCGGTGCGGTTGAGCGGTCAGGACAGCCTGCGGGGTACGTTCAGCCACAGGCACAGCGTACTGACGGATGTGAAGACGGGGGAGCGCTTCACGCCGCTGAACGCACTGAGCCCGCGTCAGGCCCGTTATTGCGGATACGACAGCATGCTCTCCGAGAACGCGGTGCTGGGGTTCGAATACGGGTATTCGCTTGCGGATCCGGGCACCCTTGTCCTATGGGAGGCCCAGTTCGGGGATTTCGCCAACAACGCTCAAGTCATGATCGACCAGTTCATTTCGAGCGGGGAAACCAAGTGGCAGCGGCGAAGCGGACTGGTGCTGCTGCTGCCGCACGGGTTGGAAGGGCAGGGCGCGGAGCATTCCAGCGCGCGCCTGGAAAGGTTTCTCCAGCTCTGTGCCGAGGACAACATCCAGGTTTGCAACCCGAGCACTCCCGCCCAGTACTATCACCTGCTCAGGCGCCAGGTGAAACGCAACGTTCGAAAACCGCTGGTGGTGATGACCCCGAAGAGCCTGCTTCGGCATCCGCTCGCCGTATCTGCGATGGCCGACCTCTGCGTCGGCCGTTTCCGGGAAGTGCTGGACGACCCGGGCGAAAGCGAGGCTCCGGAACGCGTGCTCTTCTGCAGCGGAAAGATTTACTACGACCTGGTCGGGAAGCGGGACGAGGCCCGAACCGGGCGCATTCCGATCGTCAGGATCGAGCAGTTCCATCCGTTTCCGGAACGGCTGCTCGCGGAAATTGCCGCAAAACGTTCCCGTGCCGGGGAATGGTTTTGGGTCCAGGAGGAGCCCCGGAACATGGGGGGCTGGGGATTCGTGGGGGCCAGGCTGGAGGCGCTCACCGGCCGAAAACTCGGGTTCATCGGCAGGAAGGCCGCCGCGAGTCCCGCGACAGGCTCTCACCGCGCGCACCTCGCCGAGCAGGAAGCCATTCTCAGGGAGGCGCTCAAGCTCTAGTGCCGCGAACCGCCGCATGACGGTGTCGGGTTCGGGACGACAGCCTCAAAACGCAACGAGAGCTCGAAAAAACGATCCCTCCGCGCCTGGAGGGGCGGTGTGCGAGATGGCGCGTGAGCTCGGTCGGTGCGTGTTCTCCGCGGAATCCTAGGAATCCTTCGGTCATCCTGGAAACCGGGGTGTTTCCGATCCGTCAATCGTTTGCCAAACCAGTGAGGAGTGACCATGCAGATCGAGGTGAAAGTGCCCGAGGTCGGCGAATCCGTGCAGGAAGCCCTGCTCGTCCAGTGGTACAGGCGCGACGGCGACATGGTGCGCAAGGGCGAGATACTCTTTATTATCGAAACGGACAAAGTCACGCTGGAAGTCTCGGCAGACGCGGACGGGATGCTGAAAATCCTGGTTCCGGAAGGACAGACGGTCCGCATCGGGACGGTGGTGGCGACAATCGATTCGGAAACTCGCGAGGCGAAGCCTCTCCCCGCCAGGCAGCCGGAAGCGGAGAAAACCGGAGAGGCCGTCGAAAAGGCGGCGGAACGGGAGGCCGCGGCGGGACCGGTTCCCGTCTCGCCCGTCCGGGCGCCGTCGCCGTCCGGAGCCGGCACTGCGGAAGCCTCGCCCCGGCCGATCGTGTCCGAATCGGTAAAGGAACTCCTCGCCGAGAAGGGACTGGACGCCGCGCAGATCACCCCAAGCGGCCCCGGGGGCAGGCTGACCCGGGGAGACGTCCTCGCGTTCCTCGATGAAAAAGGGCATGAAACGACGGGAAAACCGGCTGAAAAGACCGTCACGGAACGCGCGGTCGTGTCCGAGGCGCCCCGCCGGGTACCGCCGCGGCGGCAGGTCGTCTTCGCCCCGGAGGAATTGACGGTGCGCAAGCCCATGACCCCGATTCGCCGAAGAATCGCGGACCATATGCTTCAGGCGCGCCTGAACACCGCCATGCTCACCACATTCAATGAAATCGACATGAGCAGGCTCCAGGAGATAAGGAAACAGTTTCGCGATCTTTTTCAGAAGAAGCACTCGGTGTCCCTGGGGATCATGTCGTTTTTCCTCAAGGCTGCCGCGGTCGCGCTCAAGGAACTCCCCGAGCTGAACGCTTTCATCGAAGGCCACGAAATCGTCTACCACAACTACATCCACATCGGCGTCGCCGTCGGCGCGGAACGCGGGCTGGTGGTTCCGGTCATCCGCGATGTGGACAAGCTCGGTTTTTCGGACCTGGAAAAGGCCATCGTCGACCATGTGCGCAAGATCAGGGAAAACCGGCTGGAAATGTCGGACCTGGAAGGGGGCACGTTCACGATCAGCAACGGCGGCGTATACGGGTCGCTCATGAGCACTCCCATACTGAACAGCCCTCAGAGCGGCATTCTCGGCCTGCACAGGATCGAGGACCGCCCGGTGGTCGTGGACGGCCGGATCGTCATTCGTCCCATGATGTACGTGGCGCTGAGCTACGATCACAGGATCGTGGACGGAAGGGAAGCCGTCACGTTTCTGAAGCGGATCAAGGAATGCATCGAAAACCCGGAACGGATCATGGTGGAGATATAAGGTGACGGGAGACGGGAAATACGATGTGATCGTCATCGGGGCCGGGCCCGGCGGATACGTCGCCTGCCTGCGCGCCGCGGAGCTCGGTCTCAGGGCGGCGTGCGTGGAAAAGAGCGACCGGGTCGGCGGCGCATGTCTCAACGTGGGCTGCATTCCCAGCAAGGCGCTCCTCGAATCGAGCCGGTTCTTCTACCTTGCAAGAAAACGATTCCAGGAGCACGGCATCGTGCTCGACGACCAGGTGCTCGATCTGCCCGTCATGATGGCCAGAAAGTCGGAGGTGGTCCGCAGTCTCGTGGACAATGTCCGCAAGCTCCTGGAGAATGCGGGTGTGGCGCTCATCCGGGGAACTGCCCGGCTCGCGGGGGAACACTGGGTCGAGGTGACCCGTGACGGCGAAAAGACGATGATCGAGGCCGAGGCCGTCGTGCTCGCCACCGGCGGCGAGCCGGCCCCGGTGCCCTCCCTTCCCTTCGACGGCCGCAGGATCGTGAGCTCCACGGAAGCCCTTGATTTCGATCGGGTTCCGGAGCACCTGGCGGTGGTCGGGGGAGGCACCATCGGGTTGGAGCTCGGTTCCGTATGGAGCCGCCTGGGGGCGCGGGTGACCGTCATCGAAATGATGCCGGGCATCGCGGCCGTCGCCGACGGCCAGGTGTCGCGGGTGCTCGAGCGTCTGCTCAGCCGGCAGGGACTCGAGTTTCGCCTGCGCACGAAGGTGACCACGGCTGAAGTTACAGAGGAACAGGTGGTCCTGACCCTCGACGCGCAGGGAAAGAAAGAGAGCATCGCCTGCGACCGGGTATTGGTGGCGGTTGGGAGAAAACCGTTCACCGGGGGCCTCGGCCTGGAGGCACTCGGCATCGGCACGGACCCGAGGACCGGCCATGTGCTGGTGGACGAACGGTATCGCACCGGCGTTGCGTCGATCTACGCCGTCGGGGACCTGGTGCCGGGACCCATGCTGGCGCACAAGGCTTCCGCCGAGGGAATCGCCGCCGTGGAATGCATCGTCGGGCTTCCGGGTGAAGTGAATTACGACACGATCCCCTCGGTCATCTACACCTCGCCTGAAGTCGCCGGCGTCGGCCTCACCGAAGAGCAGGCCCGCGCAAGGGGACTCGGCTTCGTCGCCGGGTCCTGCCCGTTCACAGGTTCCGCCCGAGCCCGCTGCATCGGGGATACCGACGGCTTCGTCAAGGTCATCGCCCACGGCAGGACTGGTCGCCTGCTTGGCGTACACATCATCGGGCCGGAAGCGTCGGAACTGATCTCCGAGTGCGCCGGGGCCCTGGAACGCAATGCCACGGCGGAGGAGTTCGCGCGGGTGGTCCGCGCTCATCCCACCCTGTCCGAAGCCGTTCGCGATGCCGCCCTCATCGTCCAATCAAGCAGAAAGCGAGGATGACGGGTTTCCCTTCCCGATTTGGACTGTTCTCCCCCCGCAGGTCGTGATATCTTCCCGTACCGCCGGTGTTTCGGTTATCATGGCAAAATCGCGCGCGCACAAGGGGAAGTCCCATGGTGCGTAGCCCTTGAGCCTCGAGGGAATGGATCGGCCCGAAGGGCTTCGTCATGCGGTGCGGCATGGTCGATGGGGAACCCGAAAGGTTCTCGAGGGCGGATTTCCGGTTCGGAGGAGTTCTATGGCAGGTTCGCGGCTGCGCATCATCGTGACCGGGCTCGCGGCGCTGTACCCGGTGGGCGGTGTGGCGTGGGACTATCTTCAGTACATCATCGGTTTTGCCCGCCTGGGGCACGATGTTTACTACCATGAAGACTCATGGAGCTGGCCCTACCATCCCATCCAAAAGACCTACACGGCGGATCCGACCTATTCGGTCGACTACATCGCCGACTTTTTCAAGACTTACGCTCCGGAATTGACCGGCCGGTGGCATTATCTCCATCTGCACGACCGGAGCTACGGGATGGACCGAAGCGCGTTCGACGAAGTCGCCCGCACGGCGGATCTCTTCCTCAATGTCAGCGGGGCGTGCATGATCCCCGAAAACCTGTCGGCAAACTGCGTCAAGGTGTTCCTCGATACGGACCCCGGCTACAATCAGATCATGCTGAGCGAGCGGCTGTCGTGGTCGGAGAACGTGGACCGCTGGTGCGCGACGGTTGCCGCTCACGATCGGCATTTCACCTACGCCGAGAACATCCATGGGGCGGACTGCATCGTGCCCAGGATGGATTTCGCTTGGAAGACGACCCGGATGCCCGTCATCCTGGACCTGTGGGCCGGGCCTGCGGCGGAACCGGCCGATTCCGCCAGGCCCTGGACGACCATCATGACCTGGAACGCCTTCAAGGGGAAACTCGTCTACAAGGGAGTGGAGTACTTCAGCAAGGGTACGGAGTTCGAAAAGCTGATGCACCTGCCCCGACAGGCACAGGCGCCGCTCAAGGTGGCGGTGGGAGGCGTCGATGCGCCGCTCGACCGGCTCGCCGAGTACGGCTGGGAGGTGGTGGACGGACCCGGGGCCACGGTGACTCCCGCGGACTATCAGCGCTTCATTGCCGAATCCCGTGGGGAAATCTCGACGGCCAAGCACGTCTACGTGGCCATGCGCACCGGCTGGTTCAGCTGCCGGTCCGCCTGCTACCTGGCCGCGGGCCGGCCGGTGGTGGTGCAGGACACGGGATTTTGCTCCATCTTCGAATCCGGGAAGGGAATCCTCGCGTTCAATACGCCGGAGGAGGCGGTGGAGGCGATCCGCCGCGTGGAGAGGGATTATTCCCGCCAGGCCCGCGCCGCCCTGGCCGCCGCGGCCGAATACTTCGATTCGGACAAGGTCCTGTCCCGGTTCATCGAGGACGCTTTTTGAAGGGGGCGTGTTCCATATGAGTGAGCGCAAGCAGGGGAAAGGCAAGATCATCGTCTTCGGAATCATGTTCTGGTATCCGCTGGCCGGCGTGACCTTCCAGTTTCTGCACTATCTCATCGGCCTGAAGCGCCTGGGATACGACGTTTACTATGTCGAGGATTCCGGCCGCTGGATCTACAATGCCGACACGTTCCTGTTTTCTCCGGATGCCACCGACAACGTCGCGGCCGTCGCTCCGATTCTCGATGCGCATGGATTCAAAGGTCGCTGGGCCTTTCGGGGCAATTATCCCGGCGGAAGCTGCTACGGCATGACCGAGGAGCAGATCCTGGCGCTTTATCGCGAGGCGGATGCTTTCCTGAACGTCACCGCGTCCCAGGAGCTCAGAGAGGAGCACATGGCCTGTCCGCGGCGGATCTACGTGGAATCGGATCCGTTCGCCGTCCAGGTCAAAGTGGCCGAGGGGGATGAGCCGACCATCGCCGCCCTGGAGGCCCACGACACGTACTTCAGCTTCGGCGAGAACCTGGGCGCGCCCGATTGCGATCTTCCCCTCGAACGGTTCAGATGGCTCCCCACGCGACAGCCGGTGGTGACGGACCTATGGGACAATCCGAATCCCCCTGCGCCGGGAACGGCTTTCACCACCGTCACGACGTGGCACAACAAGGGTAAGAACCTGGTCTTCAGGGGAGAGAAGTACCACTGGACCAAGAGCCGCGAATTCGTCAGGTTTATCGACCTTCCCGAGAGGCGCAACGTGCGGTTTCAGCTGGCCCTGGAGATCAACGAGGCCACCCGCCGCATGCTGACCCGGCACGGCTGGGAAACGGTCCGTTCCCTGCCGATTTCCCGGGGCGTCGACAGCTATCGCGCCTACATCCAGGGGTCGAGGGGGGAATTCACGGTCACCAAGGAGCAGGTGGTGAGACCCCGGACGGGCTGGTTCAGCGACCGAAGCGCCTCCTACCTGGCCGCCGGCCGGCCCGTGATCACCCAGGAAACGGGTTTCAGCAAGTATCTGCCCACCGGAAAGGGACTTTTCGGCTTCCTCACCATGGACGATATCCTGTCCGCGGTGGATGCCATCGAGAGCGACTATGAAGGAGCGTGCCGGGCGGCACGGGAGATCGCAGAGGAATATTTCGGCGCTGAAAAGGTCTTGAGGAGCCTGATGGACAGGGCCGGTCTCTAGACCCGCGAGCCTTCCGGCCCTCCGCCGCCGGCCTGCTTTGGTGCGACAGGATGCAGACCGCTCATACCCGACCCAAACCCCCGCAGAGGCTGACCTGGCCGGACATGATGAAGGGGATTTCCATCCTCTGGATTGTGTTCTTCCACTTCTTTCATGCTTACAACAACGGGCGCTTCCCGTGGCTCCTCGGCTTCGGGAATTTTTACGCCTGGCTTGTCGAGCAGCATTCCGGCTCGATCCTCGGGACCATTTCCACGGCCCTCGAAGGCATCGCCGCCGTGGTGTTCGAGCGAGGTTCCCAGGCGGTGGGCGTCTTCATCGTGTTGAGCGGGTTCGGGCTCGCCTACTCGCTGGCCGGGAGCGGCGTGCAGCCGGGCGGATGGAATTCCTGGTACCGCAGGCGGTTGTTGAGACTGTTTCCCATCTATTGGCTGGCCCACCTGATCTACCTGGTCTCTCCCTTCATGGACCGGCAGGACCCGATCGATTTCCGTTTTGTGCTGAGTCTCCTGGGCGACAGGTTCTACCCCGCCGAAACGGTTTTCTACTACCTGGTGCCGGCATGGTGGTTCTTCGGGTTGCTCCTGCAGCTCTACCTCTTCTTCCCCCTCCTCTCCAGGCTGCTGGACAAAGCGGGGGAGGTGAAGTTTCTCGTCCTCTGCGGGGTGTTTACGCTTTTGAGCCGCTACCTCCTGTCCGAAGTCCTGGAGGCGAACGGCAATTACGCGCAGGGGGCGTTTTTCGGAGCGCGGCTCTGGGAGTTCGCCTTCGGCATGGTCATTGGGCGTCGATACTTTCTGAGAACCGGCGAAACCGAACGCCGTCTTTTTTCCTGGCGGGCGTCGGGCGCGGGCATCGTGATCTATATTCTGGGCGCCTACAGCTACCAGCCGACCTTCACCAACATTTTCACCGACATGCTGATCGGCACAGGCCTGTTCATCATCATCGCGCATGCGGCGGTCCGGATGGATCGATGGCCGGCCGCCGCGAGGCTCCTTTCCTCGGTCGGGGTCTATTCCTACAGCCTCTACCTGTTGCACCAGCCGTACGCCATCTATTTCGGAAAGCTCCTGCGGGAATTTGAAATGCCCGCCTACATAGCGATATCGTGTGCCATTACCGCGATCATGACCGTGGGGACGATGCCCTTGGAAAAATACACCAACCGGTTCGCCGGCCGACTGTTCGGGGGATGACGAAGAGCGGCTTTGCGTCTGGCGGCGGGAGTCGCCCGACGCAAGCAGGAGTCTTTCGTTGCGTCGTTGCGTGAGGCGATAGGACGCCTGGGGTGCGCCGCGAAATCATGTGCATTGACGGAATGCGGCCTGGCGGAACGGCCGGACCGGATACTGTCCGGCTATCTCGCGAGGACCACCTTTCGCACCGCCTCGGGGTTGACGGTTCCTTCAGCGTCGGGTTTTCCGGCCCACGTCATGACGAACTCCCGGTAATAGCTCACCAGGGTCACATTCATATCCAGTTCCATGCTTTCGCGGAGCTCGGGAACGCCGAGAAGCCCTGAGGGGATGAAAGCTTCAACGGCCATGTGGGGCAGGGACTTGTCGAGTCTCTGGACTCTGCCCGCCGTCGGGACCCGCTCAGGGGGTTTTCCGTCCAGGGACTGAAACAGCAGCGGGCGGATTTCAAACCCGTCGGGAAAATCCGGGTTGTCGGCGGGAACGAGGTAGACGGTAAAACGACGCGTTGCGCCTTGCAGCGTCGATTTGAGGTCGATCCGGAACGCCTCGCAACGGGGAAACTCACCCGTGTAGGCCAGGAAAGCCGGGTCGACGAAGGTGTTGGCCAGGCTTGCCAGGTAAAGCCCCTCGGGCCTCCAGGCCAGATGCACGTCGCCGAAGGGAACGTATGGTTCCGGTGCCCGAAAACCCGTGACCCTCGAACGCTCCTTGTCCCATTCCACCAGCGACTGGTCCGTTACGTCGATGGGGGTCGAGGCGCGAAAGATCGGGACGGCCCTCTTCCCGCCGCCTTCGTTGTCGTCGTCCGGTGGAAGTTGCACGACGGCCGTGCGACTCCATTTGTGGATGGTTTCGAGCACCGGGTTGAGTTTCCGAAAGGCTTCGGTTACCTCCTCGTAGGGACGGTTGGCCGTGTCGATCAGGCCCATGTTGTAGTCTTCGCCGTCCTCCCGGCCGCCGAGCGGTTCATCGCAGTACTGGAACCAGTGAGCACCCACCACGTTGGAGAACCGGGCGAAGTTCAGCATGGCGTTTCCGGCGCCCCAGGCCCGTTCGGCCTGGGTGGTCACCGTCATCAGGTGGCCGGGCTTGGCGTACTTGTTGCGGGCCGTTTCGTTTCGGTTGCCGCTCCGGTTTTCGTGCGCGGCGAAGAAAAATTCGGTCACCAGGACCGGTTTGTCGTTCAGGCGTTGCATTCCTTCGAAATAATAGGGGGCAACCCAACCGTCGGGGGTATCCACGTTGTAGTTTGTCGAGATCACGTCCACGTTGTTGCCGATGGCCAGCAAGGCGTCCTGGTGGTAGTAGAGCGGCAGGCGGTCGCCGAGAACCAGCGCTCCCGGATGGGCCTTTCGGATGGCCTGGAACATAAGATGGTAATACCTTTGGGCGACCAGGTACATGAACCGGTTCACCACGCGGATTCCGTGTCCTCCCGGACGCAGTTTGAGGGCGGCCCCCCGCTGCTTCAGGTCTTCGAACCCGTTGATCCCTTCGGCGGGCACCCAGTCTTCCAGGAGCAGAGTCCAGTCGTTGCGGTACCGTTCGGCCAGGAGCTGCCAGAGGACCCCCTTGGTCCGGTTGTGCCAGTCCGCCTTGAGATACCATTCAAAGAGCGGGGAATTCCACCAGCCCACTTCATTGTCCGAATAGTAGCCGATCAGGCGCGGGTCATTCCGGAAGGGTGCCGTCAATTCCACGGCCTTGTCGGCGGTGATCCGCTCCATGACAGGATCGAAGGGATCGAACCAGTGGAACTTCGAATTCCGGCCCAATTCGAGATCGACGGTGAGCATCAGGTCGAGCTGCGGGGAAGGATCGGACCACCCGCCGCGGGTATTGAAACCGAGTGCGTCGAGTTGATCGCCCGTGCATTTTCGCCAGTCTTCGAGGGAGCAGAAAAAATTGTTCCAGCAGTATGCCTGCCGCAGGCGGCTTTTTTCAGTGTCCTTTCCTCCCGTAACGATATTGACTCCCTTGGAGTAAAAGGACGCCCCTCCAGGAGTGACGAGCCAGTACACGCCGTCCCGTTTCGAAGTTCCCCATGCCGCCGGCTTTTCCGGCGCTTCCCCCGCAAGGGCGAGGCTGCATGCGATCAGAATCGACAAAAACGAATGAAGAAGATGACGAATCATCATGTCCCCTGGAACGAAACAAGGTCCTTCGGCCGGGAAGGCCTCGGACCTTTCTGGAAGGAACGAAGAACACGACAGTCGCGCGGGTTCCTACGTCATCGGGCGTCCGCCCGGTTGAAACAAAGGGCGTATTCCTGCGGCACCGCCATGATCTGGGCCGAATCGAGATGCCCGAACAATTCGCACGGTCCCGTGAACAGATTGAGAAAATAGCCCAACACCGGGGACTGGCTGGCATGGGCCTGGAGCGCCCTTCGCTTCCCGTTGAGCTCATCGGAGGTCAGCGGCAGGTTCAGCCATTCCGTGCCGGCCAGGACCTTCGAGGCCGACGAGGAGCCGCGAACTCCCGCTCTGTCGATTTCTTTGGACCACGAGTCGGACTGAGGGTAGTCCCTGAAGTGGACCAGGTAGGTGAGGACCTGCGTGCAAAAAAAGGACACTTCACCTTCCTGGTTGAGCTTGCGCAGGGCATCGAGCACGAACACTCCCGTGGTGGCATGGTCGGGATGGTGGTCCCTCGGATCGGGGATAACCACCCAATCCGGTTTGAAGTCGTTGAGTACGCGCGCGATTTCGGCTTCGAGGTCCACCCCGGCGTATTTCACCCACCGGCTGAGCTTTCCCTTCACGTAAGGGCGGTTGAAACGGGTGTAAGGGGAAGTGTAAGGTTTACCCCTGGACCAGTAGGTTTCCCAGAGGTCGTCGATGCCGGAGTCGGGGAAACCGAGGAAAATCGCATCCTCGCGCGGAAGCCCAAGCTCACAGAGTGCCTGGACGGCTTCTTCCTGCCGCCCCTGGCCGTACTCGATGAAATCGTTGCTCGATGCCACCGCGCGCTTGATCCGAAGCTTCACCCCCTCCGGGTAGCCGTCGCCGTTGGTCACGAACACGACGCATACCTTCCCGTCGTTGTCCTGCACACGCTGGATGAGGCCGCCCGCCGCCAGGGACTCGTCGTCCGGATGAGGCGAGAACACCAGCAGGCGCAGGCCTTCGGGAACCACCAGGTCCCTCCTGGAAATGTACGCAAAAGGCGACGCGCCCAAGTCGGACGGCCGGGTCTTCAGGCCGGCCGGCAGTTTCCCCCCGCTGCGATCGGGATTGGGCACTGCATCTTTCCCGGCCGATGAAACCCGGCCGTGGTCTGCGATGCCCTGCGAGTGCGAGGTCGCATTCCCGGGCACGACGAGAGACAAAAGAATCAGGGTCAATCCTGCGGCCCACTGCTTCACAGTTCCATACCTTCCCCGGCGAGGGCAGCCCTTGGCGCAACTCCGACGAAAGACCCGAGCGACACCTCTTTTTCCTGCGTCCGCCCCGCCGCAGGCGGCGTCGCTCGTCCCCTGCTCTTCTTCCTCCTCCAGCCATCCGGACCGGCTTCAACGGGGGTGCCCCCCGGCGGATCCGCCGGCGCAGGACGGTCCCTGCGGGATGCCGCACCCACGAAGACCGGCGCGGCGGGGAATGCCCTTCTCCGGCTCGGTCGACGGCACGTCATGTGCTTTGATCAATGGCTGTGCGGATTGAAAAAGACTATAAAGAACTTCCATTTGCAAGAAAAGAAAAAAACACAATACTTTCTACCGTAATTGCGGGAAGAGAGCCGATCCATGCGAACTTTGGAAAGGGTGCCCCGCTGCCGGGCGCGCCTCGAAAAAGCGGCGGATCGTCGCTTGAACCGCATACATCGACTCGGAGCCGTAACAGGTTGGAATTGCACGCCAATCCCCCCAACGGGGGCCGGCTGTTCGATATCGGCTCGCCCGCTCCCGGCCGCGGGCCTACTCCTCGAGACTGAACTGGGACCGGTACAGCAGGGCGAAGGGACCGTTGCCGTGGACGAGCTCCTCGAAAGTTCCCTGCTCGACGATCTCCCCCGATCTCAGGACGATGATGAGGTCCGCATTGCGCACGGTGGAAAGCCGGTGCGCGATGATGAAAGTGGTGCGGTTGGCGGTGAGCCGGTTGAGTCCCTCCATGATGAGCGCTTCGGTTTCGGCGTCCACGGACGAGGTCGGCTCATCCAGGATCAACACCGGGGCATCGCGCAGAATGGCCCGCGCGATCGTGATGCGCTGCCGCTCTCCTTCCGAGAGGGTGGCGCCCTGTTCCCCGACCAGCGTGTCGTAACCCTGGGGCAGGCGAGCGATGGAATCGTGAATGCGGGCCAGTTTCGCCGCTTCGACGACTTCCTCCAGGGTGGCTTCGGGGCGGCCGTAGGCAATGTTCTCGCGCACCGTGATCGGGAACACCAGGGGCGGCTGCAGCACCATGGCGATCTGCGTGCGCAGCGATTTCAACTGGAAGTCGCGGATGTCCGTGCCGTCCAGGGTCACGCGGCCTTCCAGAGGATCGTAGAATCTCGGGAGGAGGCTCAGGAGCGTTGATTTCCCCACCCCGGTCGGCCCGACGATGGCCACCTTCCGGCCCGCGGGAACGTGGAGGGAGACGTTCTTCAGAACCGGCTGATCCGGGACATACTGAAACGACACGTTTTCCCACCACACGTCGCCTCTCGCCCCCGATGCCGGAAAAACCAGGTTGCCCTCGGCCAGGTCGCGTTCCACGTCCAGTATTTCGAAAACCCTCTGCACGCCGACTTTAGCCCCCTGGATCAATCCCCAGGTCTGGCTGATGGTGTTGATCGGGGCGTACAGCGACGCGAGGTAAGCCGTGAAAATCACGATTTCGCCCACGGTGAGACTCCCGGAAAGCACGTGTTGGGCGCCGACCCACACCACGAAAGCCGTTCCGAGGGCCATGACCACGTTGATGATGCCCGAATAGAAAGTCTGAAGCGTGTAGAGCCGCAGGCTGGCATCGAGGCTCTGATTGCTCGCGGCCATGAACTTCCGGTGTTCTTCCTCTTCCTTGGTGAATGCCTGGATGATGCGCATGGCCGACATCCCCCGCTGCACCACCGAGTAGACCTCGCTTTCCTGCTGGCGCGCCACCGTCGCGGCGAGGCTGATCCGTTTGCTGAGCAGCGAAATCGACAGAAACAGGACCGGGCACACGCTCAAGGCCAGGACAGTGAGCTGCCAGTCGATCCTGAGCATGACGGCGAACATTCCGATCAAAAGCGCCAGGGCGGTGGCGATCGGGAACACGCCGTTCATGGTGAGGCTCTGAATGGCGTAGGTGTCGGCCGTGACCCGGTACATGAGATCGCCCACCTGGCGGCGGCTGTGAAATGCCAGGGAAAGCCGCTGCAGATGGCTGTACAGGTCGCGGCGCAAATCGTTCACCATCCTCTGCCCGATCTTGATGGTGGTGTAATTGTTCAGCAGGGTGATGCCGCCCAATACCAGGTAGATCACGATCAGTCCCGCACAGGCGGCGACGAGCAATGCCTGCTTCGAGAACAGCTCATGCAGGTTCCACGGCGAGGGGCTGTCGCCGAGCACGCTGTCGATCACGATCTTGAGCGGCCAGGGCTTGAGGAGCTCGCATCCGCTCATCAGGAATACCTGCGCCAGGGCGAACAGGAAAGGATACCGATACGGCCAGAGGTAGGGCAGAATTTTTCGTCTCATATTTTCGTCGCTTTGCCGCGAATGGTTTCATTTTCCGGCGGGCCCGGGAGTTGCCGGGCCGGACCGCCGACTCTGCGGATGGGATTATCTAGCCCAACGGGCGTGCGATATCAACCTAAATCTGGGCAAATCAAGGGCATAGGGCACAATGGGGGCACGGCGGCGCACAGGGGGAGGGTGGCGGCAACCGTCGGCGCGGCACGACAGAATGATGCGGGCCGGAACACCAAAAGGATTGTCAAAGTTCTGCAAACGAATATAATTACCGGCGCTTACGGGCATTGGCCGCGCTCGGCGGGGATTCGCCCCGGATGTCCGGTTGCGGCGTGATCCTCTTGATTTCAATCCGAAAGGAATGTAAATGCATCTTCACAAACGCAGTGCAGTGACAGGCGGGGCCGGTTTTCTCGGGTCGCACCTTTGTGAGCGCCTCCTCAACGAAGGCCGTGACGTCCTGTGCATCGACAATTTCTACACCGGGAGCAAGCGCAATATCCTGCACCTGCTCGATAATCCCTATTTCGAAATCTACCGTCACGACATCACCTATCCCCTCTACATCGAGGTGGACGAGGTTTTCAATCTCGCCTGCCCGGCGTCCCCGATCCACTACCAGAACGATCCGGTTCAAACCACCAAGGTGAACGTGCACGGGTCCATCAATATGCTGGGACTGGCCAAGAGACTGAAAGCGAAAATCATGCAGGCCTCCACGTCCGAAGTCTACGGCGACCCCAAGGTGCATCCGCAGCAGGAATCCTACTGGGGACACGTGAACCCGATCGGGCCGAGGTCCTGCTACGATGAAGGCAAACGGTGCGCGGAAACGCTTTTCTTCGACTATCACCGGCAACACGGCCTGAAGATCAAGGTGGCGCGGATTTTCAACACGTACGGTCCGCGCATGCATCCCAGAGACGGGCGGGTGGTGTCCAACTTCATTGTCCAGGCGCTGCAGGGACAGCCCATAACCATTTACGGCGAGGGGACCCAGACGAGGTCCTTCTGCTATGTGGACGACCTCATCGAAGGGTTCTGGAGACTCATGAACACCAAGGACGAATTCACCGGTCCCGTCAACCTCGGGAATCCGGTGGAATTCACCATCGCCGAACTGGCGGAAAAGGTCATCGGATTCACCAAGTCCCGTTCGCAGATCGTTCATAAGCCTCTGCCCCAGGACGATCCCATCATGCGCAGGCCCGATATCAGCCTTGCCAAAAAGGTTCTGGACTGGGAGCCCAAGGTGCCTTTGGACGAAGGGTTGAAAAAGACCATCGACTACTTCGACGACCTGCTGAGGACCGGAGGCAGACAATGGGGTCAAACCTACACTTTTCACAAAACTCCATGAGCCGCGGATAGTCCCGCATGAACGCGCCGGGCTATCAGACCCGCGACGGTTGCTGTCGGGATGTCCTTGCGGATGGGCGATTCACGATTTCATTGCCGGGATTCATGCCTCAATAACTTGAGAACGGAAAGGGAACGAGAATGGGGGATCGATCCATCGAGAACAAGGTCCTCGCCCTGAAAGAGAAACTGAGCGGTGCCGAGAACGTCGTGGTGTTGACCGGGGCGGGCATTTCCGCGGAGTCGGGCGTTCCCACGTTTCGCGGGGAGGGCGGACTCTGGCGCACGTACCGGGCCACCGACCTTGCGACTCCCGAGGCATTCGAGAACGATCCCAAGCTTGTGTGGGAGTTCTACGGGTGGCGCAGACAACTCCTGGCGCCGCTCGATCCCAATCCCGGTCACTACGCCCTTGCGAAACTTGAACGCAGGATACCGCGCTTCACGCTGATCACCCAGAATATCGACGGCCTTCACCAGAAGGCCGGAAGCGCAAACATCCTCGAACTGCACGGCAACTTGTGGTGGGTTCGCTGCACCCGGTGCGGCAGCCTGACCGAAGACCGCACCGTTCCGCTGCCCGAGTTGCCCCGTTGCGGTTCGTGCCGGGGACTGCTCAGACCTCACGTGGTGTGGTTTGGAGAAATGCTCGAGCCCAAGATACTCGATCAGGCCTACGAGGCGATCCGGGAATGCGGCGTGATGCTGGTCGTCGGCACGTCGGGAACCGTTCAGCCGGCGGCGTCCATGGGGGTGATCGCCAGAAAGCAGGGGGCGACGGTGGCCGAAGTCAATCTCGATCCGACCCCGTACACCGACGCTTACGATATCAGTATTTCCGGGAAAGCCGGGGAAATCCTGCCGCGGCTGCTGTGATCGGGAGCAGGCGGGCGTCGTTGCAGCGCTCATGAGTGTGACCGGTCGGCACGGTCGAGCCCCGGGAGGGGTGACGCCGCGCCTTTGGGGCCGCTGGACTGCAATTTTCATGAGCGTGCCCGGTGGGCATCATCCTCCATGGGGCTGCCGGCTCATCAAGCCCGGGTCATTCCGTCATTCACGAGTGTGACCGGTTGCCGAAGCCGGGCGCGCAATACGGAAAGCATCACGGGTGAGTTTCCGGCTCATGGCCGTCTGTTTTGAAATACCCCGGGCCCGGCTCATTTTCATGGTTCGTTGTGAGCCCCCGGTTCTGATTCCGTGTGCCGGGCCGTCCGGGCAGGAATGACGACGGTCATGATCGTCGTGCTTCTTTCTGGTTCGTCCGGCTCAGGGCGGTTTGAGGCATGTTGCGGCCGCCGTCCCGGCCAAAGGCCGGGTCCTTGATACCCGGAGAATCCCGGATTCCCAGTTCCGCGGGAAAGACCGGCGGGTGTTTGTGTCCACCGGGTGAATCCCCGCGCAATGTCATCAGCGACAATTAATCATAAGCAATAATCGAATATTATTATATCTTGCGGGAATGGTGGGCTGTCGGTCAACAGGGCAATAATTATGATGGAATAAGGATATTCGATGCAATGAAGCGAGCAAATATATATAAGAGAAAAAATGTTATATACTTGCACTCTTCATCGATGACTACGGCAGGTATTTGGATGGCGACTCAACCGTTTGTCGCCATAGACGTTTCTGAAGATGATGCGGTCAAAGTCAATCACATCAAAAATGCCTTGGAACAATCCAGAGAATATATTCCTCACCCCGCGCGTTCGTCCAATCTGTTCGAGCCGATTCTCAAACTTGCCGGTGTGACGTCGTATTCCGAGTTTACGGAATCGGCCCGATCGTGCTCCATCGAGCTCGAAGGCAGGAGGCTTCGGTTCATTCCATACAGAAATCTGGGGCCGCGAATCGGGCACGAAGAAATCACGGGCCGTATCAAATCGGTTTCAATCAACGCTTCCGCTGAAAGAATAGCCGCCACGCTGGAAAGCGCATTCGATGCTTGTGAATGATGCCGGGCGGCTCTCTCCCGATCGACGCCCCGATCATGTTTTGCCGCCGGTGCAAGTTCATTTGTGGACCGTACGGGAGGGCGGGTGCGCGCGTTCACTTCGGGACGGCGCTTTTGAGCCGATAGGCGCGAAAGAGCCTGAGCGGAACGATCAGGGCGAAGAAGGGGATTGAGGACATCGCAGCGACGGTCGGTTCCAGGGGTCCGAAAAAGCGGGAGCTGAACACGATGACCAAAACGCTGTTCGTCATGGCCAGGCTGATGATGACCGCCAGTTGATCGTCGAGGAACTCCTTGCGGGAAACCAGGATGCCGGCCAGAAAGAGAAGGCCCGCCAAGCCTGTGGCCACCAGGGTCGCCGTCAGGATGACCGTCGGATCGCTTCGGAAAAAATCGGAATACTGGGAAAATATTCCCAGGTTCGTCACCGCGAAACACAGCAGGGAAACGGGATATTTCGTCTTCTCCAACATCGCTCCCAGGGCGGGCGCCACGCTCATCGTCGTTCTTGCCAGGACGATCGGAACAAAAATGACGATGCACAACAGGCGCATCATTTCGACAAACGAGATGTCCATGATGCGTTCGAGCAGCACTTTGACGAGCGCCGGGAGGGTGACCGGGACCAGCATCGAGGATGCGACCAGCATCACGAACACGAGAGCGCTGTTCGCCTGGAGAAGCTGGGCGAAATAGGGCGTCATGACCGCGGTGGACATGCCGCACAGCAGCAGGACCGCCAGGGCGTATTCCGGCAGGAACAGCCGGAACAGGAAAAAGACCGCGACGGGAAGGACGATCAATTTCAGAACCAGGAGCACGACGACCCTGGCACTTGAATGCCGGATGATTTTCCAGATTTCCGAAAGATCGATGGACAGGAAGCTGACGAAAAGCAGCACGATCATGCAGTGCAGGGGATACGGCTGAAAATATGCCCCGAAGCCCGGGAGCAGGACGCCGGCAAAAATCGTCGAGAAACTGACCGTCAGCAGCAGAAGGTCTTTGGTCGGCAGCATGAAGCATGGATTCTGAAATCGCCGGGGAGGCGGAATTCAGCCTTTCCTGGTCGCACTTCGTTCCGGAACGGGGGAGGGGGTGCGCGTGCCCCTGGCCCACGAGAGCGGGAAAAGCGGCCGGGGGACCTTGATCAGGAAGGCCCGGCGCATTTCTTGTTCACCTTGCCGAGAAATTTCTCCCGGTCCACGATCACTCTTTCGTGGCGGCCCTCGCCGATCTTCTCCCGGTCGTCGTAGGCTTCCACGCGAAAGAAAAGCCTGCGGCCTTCGACGCCTTCCAGGGTCGCTTCGGCCCTGACGCCCATCCCGAGCGGGGTGGCCGCGATGTGGGAAGTTTCAATATGGACTCCGACCGACGTCTCGTTAGAGGGCAGATAAGGCTTCACGCAGTTGACGGCCGCGGCTTCCATGAGCGCGGCCATGGCCGGAGTGGCGAGCACCTCGATTTCGCCGCTGCCCATGGAAAGGGCGGTAATCCCGGCATCGACCGAGGTCCGGGAGGTTCCCTTGATTCCGGGCTGCAGCTTGTTCCGGTCGTTCATCTTCATCCTCCTGCGCGGGCGGTCATTCACCGCTGCCGCCGGCGCGTTCGACGATTGCTCTTCCTTCCGCCATGACCTTGTCGTAAAGGGACTCCAGCGCCGCGTTGCCTCCCCGGAGCCCCGCCACCACTTTCTCCGTCCAGTCGAGGTATTCCAGTCGGCGCTCAACCGCCCAGTCGTGGGGCGGAGAATGCGTGATGTCCAGCGTGTTGCAGATCTTGTCGGCCAGCTTGATTGCCTTGGCGTGCAGGCTCAGGTTGGGAGCGTGCCTGATCTGCAGCGATTTTCGTATGGCCTTGGGCAGCCGCTTGTCGTCGGAAACCTCCAGGACCAGGGACAGCACCTCTCCCCCGAACAACCGTTCGATCTCCCCCGGCGACGTTTCGGTATCCTCGATGATGTCGTGCAGCAGCGCGGCGACGAGCGCACGAAGGTCATGGACTTTGCCCACGCGCCAGAGCAGATCGGCAACTTCAATGGGGTGATTGATGTAAGGCGTCTGCACCGCATCCTTGCGCCGCTGGTCACGGTGCTTTTGAGCGGAAAATTTCAGGGCGGCCAGAATCACCGCGATGTCGTCAAAGGTGAAGCCTGTCATGACCGATGCTCTCTTTAAAGGATGATCGGACCCCGCCGCGAAGACCGATGCCGCAAAGAATAAGGCGAAACCCGCACCTGCCTCCTCCCCCTCGAAGCCGGGAAAGGCATTCCCGCCGCGCCGGTCCCGGTTTCCCACCGGATGACGATGGATATAATCGAAAAGCGGCGCCGGATCCACCGGAAATTCAAAGGCCGCCGCGGCACTCCACCTCAAAATGATCTTCTTTCCGCCACAGGCTTGTGGAACGAATGTCCAGGTACAGGCCGGGCAGGCCTTGCTGCTCTTGCAGGGATGCCTTGTTCTCCGCCGCTCTGATCTCCACCGGCATTCCCGGAGGCCGATCCGGGTGCATTTGTGAAAAGTGCAGGTTTCACTCCTCGTTCCACAAAATTTGTGTGAAAACACTTTCGGTCCGAGAGATTCTCATGCGTCGTCGTGGATTCCGGTTCATGCGGGTTCGCGGAAAGTGAAAAGTGTAGGTTTGACCCCTTAGAAAATCTTGATCTTGACCGGAAATGGCAGTATCCACTTACGGAAGGATACCCTGCGGCGGTGCCATATCCGGGGGGCGGCATGTCCTGTGTCCCGTGCCGCTCCGGAGAGGAGGAACGGCAGGCGGGCGGCGGGGGCGTGAGAAGGGGGGGCCGCGAATTGATGCCGGTGCGGCGCGCGGGGAAGCGTGCCGGCCACAAACGGAACGTCCCGGGCGGAGGAACCACAGTCATGGAGTTGAACTGGTACGAGGACTTCTTTCAAGGGGTGGCGCTCGATCTGTGGCGGAGGGCGATTTCGGCGGATCAGACGAAGGCGGAGGCGGCTTTTCTGGCGAAGGCCCTGAAGGCGAAGCGGAACGGGAAACTGCTCGACGTGCCGTGCGGAAACGGGAGGCATTCGCTGGAACTGGCCAAGCGCGGATTTCGCATGACCGGGTTGGACATCTCCGAGGAATTCATCCAGGAGGCTCAAAACCTGTCGAAGGCGCAAGGGGCGCTCATCGAATGGGTGCTGGGGGATATGTGTCAAATCCAGCGGATATCCGAATTCGACGGTGCGTTCTGCCTGGGGAACAGCTTCGGCTATTTCGATTACCAGGACATGCTGGCCTTCCTGCGACGACTCGCGAGGGCTCTCAAGCCGGGGGCACGCTTTGTCTTCGACTCGCACATGGCGGCCGAATCCATCCTGCCGAACCTGCGCGAACGCGAATGGTTCCAGGTGGACGACATCCTGCTCGCCATGGAAAACAGCTACCGTGTGGAACTGGGTTGCGTCGAGACGCAGTACACGTTTGTAAAGAGCGGGAAGGTGGAGAACCGGACTTCACTTCACTGGGTTTACACCCTCGCTGAAATCCGGCGGATGCTCGAGAATGCGGGATTCTCGATCCTCGAGACCCACGGCGGCATCGACGGCCGGCCGTTTGCTTTCGGGTCGCCGCTGCTGGTCGTGACCGCCCAGAAAGAATCCCAGTAGATCGTTGCGTTCCGTCCCGGGTTTTCCGGAAGCTGTCGAGGATGATCCGCAAAAACCTGTGGGGCCGGACTGCGGGCCGTCCCGGGGGTTTCTCCGCCGTTCTCAGGGCTTGACGCCCTGCTCGACCAGGATTTTCAGGCAGGCGTCCGTCACATCGGGATCGTACAGCGTATTCCGGTTTCTGCAGAGCTCCTCGATGGCCCCGTCGGTCCCGACGGCGTCACGGTACGGCCGACCGGAGCTCATGGCTTCCGCCACGTCGGCCACGGCCAGGATCCGCGCCTCCAGCAGAATGTCCTTCCCGGAGAGTCCCCGGGGATAGCCGGTTCCATCCATTCTTTCGTGATGTTGCAACACCGCCTGGGCGACGGGCCACGGGAATTTCACTCCCTTGAGAATATCGTAGCCCGCCGTCGGATGTTGCCTGATCAGGGACATTTCCACGTCCTTCAAGAGGGTTATTTTGGTGAGGATCTCGGCGGGAATCGCGATCTTTCCGATGTCGTGGACCAGACCGGCAAGCCTCACCGCGTCCACCACCTCGCCGGGGCAGCCCATTTCCGTGGCGATCCGGGAGGCGAGGTCGGCAACTCTCTTCTGGTGGCCGGCGGTGTAAGGGTCGCGGATCTCGAACGCGGAGCTCAGGGCGTCGACCGTTTCCTCGAAAGCGCCCAGCAATTGTCGCATCGTGTGGTTCAGCCTTTCGTCGGCGGAGCGCCGCTGGATGGCGACCCCATACAGAGACGCGAGCCTGCCGGCAAACACCAGGTCCTTTTCGTTGTAATCGCGCCGGGAAGTCCCCAGGGCCAGGATTCCGAGCAGCACATCTTCGGCCGTCACCGGGGTGATCAGGAACCTGAACCGCAATTCGTTCTCGTCCCGGCGAAGATTCATCATGACGGGTTTTCGATCTTCCGACACCCTGTTCCACAACCGGCACAGGCGCTCCAGAACGGCTTCCCTGATGGAAGGATCGGGATCCTCCCACTGGTTCCCCCTCAGGTCGGGGCTTATCAGGCATTTCTTCTCCGGGCTGATGTAGTCGACGTAAGCGATGCCGCTGTCGGTCAATTGCCTGGCGTGTTTGACAACGAGCGCGGACAGCTCGTCCATGGACACCGGGAGTACCATGGCCTTCGCGAGCTCGGCAATGGCCATGTTCAGGGAGATTTCCCGGAGCAGATAACGGTTCGTCTCGATGAGGCTGCCCTGCATGCGCCTCTCCCGCTCTATCCGTCCGATCTTGGCCTCCAGTTCCCGGGCGCTGAAGGGCTTGATGATGAAATCGCCGGCCCCCGCCTCCACGATGTCCGTGTAGGAGTAGTCGGACGCATATCCCGTCATGATGATGAAGTCGAGCTCGGGGAATGCCTCGAGCGCTTCGCGCATCATTTGAATTCCGTCCTTGCCCTTCATCCGGATGTCGGAAACGACCATTTCGAACGGTCTTTCATGCAGCATCCGCAAAGCGTCGGCGGGAGCCGCCGCGGTTTCGGTCTCATAGCCCCTGGAGCTCAGAATCTGTCTTACGACGTCACAGTAGCGTTCTTCATCATCAACTATCAGGATACGTTTGACCATCGGTTCTCCCATCCGATTTGACCGATCGTGCCGCAACCGGCTGCGCCCGGCGCCCCCCGTCGCTCTCCCGTCGCTCTCCCGGTGGATCGTTCGCACGAAGGCAATCGTGCGCAACGTGACGTCGGTCTTGTTCGGGATCAAGGTTCGAGGGCGACCGGGTGAGCGCCTGCCTGGTTTTTCAAGGGACGGAATCGGAAATGCAAGACTCGCGAATGTTCCCGAAGCGAGAGATGGCAACCCGGTGGCGCTGTTGCGGATTCGTTACGGCCGGCCTCACTGGAAACCGCATGGAGCCAGTCCCTGAAAGCCTTTACTCGTGGTTTCGGGCGGCAGACGCTGGGTGACACGATGATTTCCGGTCAACAGTCGACAGGCCGTAAATGACTCTGATCGGAATATTCGCAAATCACGGGACTCCTGTCAACGGCCTGTTGCCCGACACGGCCTGTTGCCCGGAACAAACGGCGAACCCGGACAACCGGGGCGAGACGTTCCAGGGAACTTGCGGGAGACGATGTTCCGCATGGTTGCCGGCAGTGAGATGCTGCAGTCGATCAAGGCGGCTGAGCCGCAACGCAGCCTGCGGCCCCGGTGCACGTGGGCGGCCCGGGAAGAGGTGCCGGGCCTCGCAACGGCCGGATCGTGAGGAAGTGGCGGGCGTTCGCCCTCATCGCGGGCACGACGGAACTGTGCCCCCTTGGTCCTCCCTTTGCGTCCGGGTTCGGCGGCTTTGCGGCCGGGTTTGGCGAATCGTCGGGCAAGGTCTGCACCGGCCGGTAGGAAGGGCTTATCTCTCGCCGTCGCGGTGGGGATCGAACGGTTCGGCGAAGAGCAGCCTCCGGGCACCGTCCTGAGCCAGGATCGGGCCGACGTCCTGGAGGGAATCCACGACCAGGACGGGAGTGCCCACTTTGGCCCAGTTGAAAAGATCCCGCGCCGGCATGAGGGGAAGGTTGATGCACCCGTGGGAACAGTTCCCGCGTTCGATGTCGCCTGCGTGGACCCAGACGTGATCGTATATCCTCAGCGCGTAGGGCATGGGGGCCCAGACCCCGTCGGCGTTCCTGTAACTTCGCGAAACGTGATCGGCGTCCTTGTTCTTCACGGTATAGAGACCGGCCTTGGTCCAGGCGTCTTCCTTGCCGATGCAGATGTAGGAATCGCCGACCATCCTGCCGTTCTCATACCAGCCGATGAAGTGCAGGTCCTTGGCGATGAGGATGAACTGCGGAACCGTCTTCAGCTCGGTCAGGTATCCCTTGAGCGGCGTCCATTTCTTATAGGCCTCGAAACTGTTGGGCACCTTGATGGGCCTTCCGGCCTTGATGTCCTCGTCGATGTAATAGGGCGCCCTGGCATTGAGCTTGGACAGGATGTGTCTTGCGATGCTCGGGCTCAGTTCCGGGTCGCATGCACTGATTTGCAGGAGCTCCCGGTCGGTCAGGACACGCTGCCGCCAGCCCAGATCGGGCGGTGTGCCGACCGGAACATGCCTGCGACAGGCGAAGGCGACGTCATCGCGGCTCTCCCCGTGAGGAGGGAATTCATAAAACGCCTGGGCCCCCATGGCTTCGCTGCATGCAAGCACAATCACCAGCGCCGCCCCCGCCGACCATCGCCACAGGTTCGGTATTCTCATATGCGCGCCTTTCCGCATCAAGAATGGACGCATTTCCAAGTGCCTTCCCGCGGATGTCCGCTCCACGGAACCGAGAAGAGCGTCACGCGTGTCCAGGTATAAAATAGTCAACGCAATGCAAGAACGCCAGAAGGTGCCGGGCGGCGAACCGTCGGGACGGTGCTCGGCGGCTCGCAGGAGAAAAACCGGTCCGCGAAACTTCCCACTTTGAGCTCGAAAGAGTGCCCGAATGAGAACCCACCCCCACAGAACCGGGGTCAGTCTCACATGCGGCCCCTCTTTTATTGAAGAATTCCGTGAAATTAAGTCATTTTCCGGGACTCTGCCGGCGAGTCGCCGCCCCGCTCCCGGGCCGCCCCGATTGCAGCATGCGCCATATGATGGATGGAATCAGAAGGGTCAGGCCCGAAACGATGGCGGCGTCGGCAACGTTGAAGGTCCAGGAACGGAAACCGCCCCAGGTCACAATGATGAAGTCGACCACGTTGCCCCCGAATAATATTCGGTCGAGCAGGTTGCTGACGCTGCCGCCGCAGAAAAGCGAGAGGGCCAGGACCGGGAGGGGCCGCAGGCCGGGGCCGAACAGGAGGAACGCAACGATGGAGCCGACAAGCAGCGCGGATGCGGTACCGGCGATTTCGCCGTGCCATTTTTCGGGCAGGTAATACTCGAAGCTGAAAACGGCGCCTTCGTTCTCGCTGTAACTGAACCGGATTACGTCTCCCGCAAAGGACAGTTCCCTGCCCCGGGACAGGCGCTCCGCGGCGATTCCCTTGGTGACCTGGTCGAATCCCACGCACAGCAAAATGGTGAACAGGGCCAGGACGATCCGTTTGCGCTGCCTCATCAATCCGCCTCTGAAAAGGGGTCTTCATTTCACCATGCACTGAAAAGGCATTCGAACGAATGAGCCACATCTCGCGGCAAAAAGCAATCCGTTTTCCACCACGGCAGGGCGGCGCTGCCCGTTTGGGCCGTCAAACGCAAAGCGCGAGCCGCTGCCGGGGCTGCCGTGTCGCTGGGGGAATCCGCGCCACTTGACACTGGTCTTGTCTCTTCATTGGTGCTACATTCATCCGCGGTCTATGATGGCCCGGCTTCATAGTCGAGCGAATATCATGGAAAAGGAGGATTTCTTCCGGGACGCTCGCTTCATATGGACGGGGGAGCCTGACGTTCCTGTTCTATCGGCACCGTTTCCAGCGCCTGAATATTCACGGGGCGGAGGATGATCGGAGACTGCTTTCCCAGGCACGGCGGTAATGGTCGAGAGGTACTCTGTTGCAGCTGAATCCGCTTGCAGTGATAGTATTCGGTTCCGCAACCGTCCTGTTTCTTCTCGGCTGGAGCGGCCTGCGCCGTCGAAACGCCCGTGGGGCGACCGCCTTCTGCGTGCTCATGCTGGCGTGCGCCGTCTATTCGTTCGGCTACGCGTTCGAGCTCACCGTGACGACCCTCCCCGCCATGATGTTCTGGTTGAGAGTCGAATACCTCGGTGTTCCTTTTATTCCCGCCCTATATGTCGTTTTCGCCATTCAGCACGTTGGAGCCGACAAATGGTTGACAAGGCCCGTATACGGCTTTCTGTTCCTTATTCCCCTGGTTACGCTTCTGCTCTTCCAAACGAACGAGTATCATCATCTCTATTACCGGACAAGCTGGATCAACGACTCCGGCCCCTTGCCGCTCCATTCCTTTACGCCGGGTTCCTTGTACTGGGTCCAGATGGTTTACATCAGCGCCTGTTTCTTTTTCGCCAATACCCTGTTTCTCAGGATGCGCCTGCGTGTTCCGGATCCCTACAGGAAACAGGCCGACGTCATGCTGGTGAGCTCAGTGGTCCCTTGGGCGGCAAACATCGTCTACCTGGCCGGGTACAGTCCCTGGGGCATCGACCTGCATCCCCTGGCGTTCACCTTCAGCGGCATCGGTTTTGCCTGGGGGGTGTTCCGCCACCGGCTCCTGGATCTCGTGCCGGTGGCCCGCGCGACGGTATTCGAAGGAATGCGCGACGGGGTCATTGTGCTGGACAACCGGGGACGTATCGCGGACATGAATCCGGTGGCCGCACGGTTTCTGGGAGCGACGGAAGACGCGATCGGTCAACCGGCTTCAGAGGTGCCGGCGCTGGGTCTCGAGCACACGGGAAAGATTCTCGCCGGAACCGAGGGACGACTGGAATTCATGCGCGGCTCTCCCGAATGCCCGTTGTGGCTCGAAATGGACATCTCCACGTTGAAAGACCGTCGTGGGCTGGAAAGCGGGCGGTTGATCGTCATGCGAGACATCACCGAGCGCAAACATGCGGAGACGGAACGGCTGGAGATGGAGCGGCGCCTTCTGCATGCCCAGAAACTCGAAAGCCTGGGGCTGCTGGCGGGCGGCATCGCTCATGATTTCAACAACCTGCTCATGGTGATTCTCGGCAACCTGGAACTGGCCCGGATGTCCATCCCCGCGAGATCTCCCGCTCACTCCAACATCACCGACGCGGCCGCCGGCGCTCACAGGGCCGCCGATCTCACCCGCCAGATGCTGGCCTACTCGGGCAGGGGCATCTTCCTCAAGGATGCCCTGGACCTGAACGAACTGGTGAGGGATATGGGCAGCCTGTTGAAGGTCTCCATATCCAAGAGCGCTTCCCTGGAACTCAGGCTCGCCCCGGAGTTGCCTCTCATCATGGCGGATTCCGGGCAGATGCAGCAGATCGTGATGAACGTCATCATCAATGCGTCGGAAGCTCTGGGCGAAGAGGGGGGAGTGATCACGGTCACCACGGCCGTGCGCGCATACGACGAGAAGGAACTGCTGCGCAGTTACCTGGAAGAAAAACCACCGGCGGGCAGGTTCGTCAGCCTGAAGATATCCGACGGCGGGTGCGGCATGGATGAAGAGACGCGCAGGCTCCTTTTCGACCCGTTCTATTCCACCAAGTCGGTGGGCCGCGGCCTGGGGCTGTCGGCGGTGCTCGGCATCGTGCGCGGCCACGACGGGGCAATCATGGTGGACAGCGCCCCGGGGCGGGGAACGAAGGTGACGCTTCTGTTCCGCGTTCATGAAGAGAAGCCGGTTCAGCCGGAACCGCGGGCTCCCGCGGTTTTTCCTTCCATGGAAGGGGATCCGGCCCTGTCTTCCGGGACGGTCCTGGTGGTAGACGATGAAGACATGGTCCGGGAAGTGTGCGAGGCGATCTTAAGACATTTCGGCTTCAGGGTGTTGACGGCGGCCGGCGGCGAGGAAGCCCTGGATGTCTTCCGCGCCAACAGGGGTGAGATCCGGTGCGTGATCCTCGATCTGACCATGCCGATGATGGACGGTCCCACCGTGTTCGGTCACATACTGGCCGTTCAGCCCGAAATGCCGGTGATCCTGGCCAGCGGCTACAGCCTGGCCGAAGTATCCAGCCGATACGGCGATCGCGGATTTGCAGGGTTTATCCAGAAACCCTACAGCACTCAACATCTCTACGACGAGCTGCGAAAGGTGTTGGCGAACTGACGCCGATTCGCGTTCGCGATTGGACAACTCCGGATCGCCAGGTTGTGCGGCGGGTGCAATTCAGGACGGTTTCCCCGGGACGGATCAGGCCTGGATTTTCTTTTCGAAGTTCGGAACGGGCTTGACAGTTAACAAGATAGCCAATAAGATTGTTAACAATTTGTCGGCGCGCATGGATCCAATGCCGTCATGCCGGGCACAACGGGCGGCCGGGCCTGTCTCTTTCTTGGCCGAGGGCGTGGCCGGTCGGTGCGACTCCCGGTTTCGGATGTGCGACACCGCGCACGGGCGGGTTCTTGGCGGAAGAGCCGGCCTGGCGGTTCACGCGCCGACGTCTGCCGGGCACTTCGAGGCGGACATGGAGTTCTGCCCGGGCCAACGTCCGGACAGCGGGGTCTGCGGCGACTGACACGTCCATCCCCCGGTAGACGGGAGAAAGAAGGCGATTCCCAGCATGCACACGAACTATCCCAAGATGTATCGCATTCGCCAGCGCTTCGATCGCAGCGCCATCGCCGACATTCCGAAAGCGGTTCGGGATGAATTCGCCCGGGGCGATTTTGCCGGGAAGGTCCGCCCCGGCGAGAGGGTTGCGGTGGCGGTCGGGTCGCGCGGCATCAACCGGTTGGCGACGATCGTCGCCGCGATGGTGGAATGTCTCAGGGACATCGGGCTGCAGCCGTTCATCGTGCCGTCCATGGGGTCTCACGGTGGAGCGAGCGCCGCCGGACAGGAAGACGTGCTCAAACACCTGGGGATCAGCGAAGCGACGGTGAATGCTCCCGTGGTCTCCAACATGGACGTGATTTCTCTTGGGCGCATCGAGAACGGCGCGGACGTATTCGTATCCAGGGACATCGCCGAAGCCGATCACGTGGTGGTCGTCAACCGGGTCAAGCCGCACACGGCCTTTCGTTCCGACGTCGAGTCCGGCTTGTGTAAAATGCTCACGGTGGGTTGTGGGAAGCACCTCGGGGCTTTGAATATGCACAAGTTCGGGCTGGGCGCTTCCATCAAGCCGGCTGCGCGGGTGATGCTCGATCGCCTTCCGGTGCTCTGCGGCCTGGCCATCGTGGAGAACTCCCTCGATGTGGCCCACACCTTCAGGATCGCGCGGGCCGAGGAGTTCATCGATGTGGACCGGGAACTTCTGGAGTTGGCCAAGCGGCTTCTCCCGAGGATACCCGTGGAACAACTGGACGTGCTGATCGTCAACGAGATGGGCAAGAACATCAGCGGGGGAGGGATCGACCCCAACGTGATCGGTTTCTGGCGGAGGGAAGGCGGACCCCGCACACCGGACTACCGCACATTGATCCTGCTGGACATTACGGAGCAGTCTCAGGGAAATGCGGTCGGAATTGGGATGGCCGATCTCACGACCAGGAGGGTCATGGACAAGCTCGATCTCAAGGCCACCTACACCAACGCGCTCACGACCGGTATCTGGGCCGCGGTGCGGTTGCCCATCGCCCTCGAGAGCGAGCGGGCCGCATTGGACGCCGCCCTTGCCCATGTGACCGATGTTTCCAGGGTCCGCATGGCGCGCATACTCAACTCCCTGATGCTGGAACATCTCTGGGTGACCCGGGAAGTGGTCGAGGAATTGCGGGCGGACAAGAGCATCGAAGTGGATGAAACCCCGATTCCCATCGTCTTCGATGCCGACGGACGCATGCTGCCTTTTGACATGCCGGCGAGCGAGGAGCACGGCAAATAAGGCGGCGAGCGAAGTCCAGTGCGGTTTTCCCTTCTCCGGGGCGGGCGGGGGCACCCGGCACTGACCGCGGACGCGGATCACCCTGCGATGACGGGACGGTTCGAAAACAGGGCTCGCTGCACGACAGGCATTGGAGTCGACCATGTCCGACCGCTTCACACCCGAGCAGATTGAAGAAATCAACCGGCTCCAGCAGAAGTATTTTGACGAAAACGTGGATCTTTTCGAGCCTCCTCTGCCGAGGGGGGTGCCGGAGCGCTTGAAGGAGACCGTGAAGGCAAGCGGCCTCGCGCGGGGCGAAACGGTCCTGGACGTGGGAACGGGGACGGGGATCCTCATTGCGTTCATCGTGAGGTACGGGCCTTCGGAAATCCATGCTTGCGACCTGGCCGGGAACATGCTCCGGGCGGTGAAGGAAAAATTCCCCCGCGTCAAGACCCACCTGTGTGACGTCAGGGACCTGCCGCTCCCCGACGACAGCCTGGACGTGGTGTTCATCAATGCTTGTTTTTCCAACATCATGGACAAGTCGAACGCCCTGAGAAACCTGCACCGCATGCTGCGATGCGGGGGCAGGCTGGTCATCAGTCATCCACTGGGCAGGAGCTTCATCGTCGAGCTGAAGAAACACACGCCCTTTCACCTGGATCCATTGCCCGATGAGGCGGCTGCCAGGGCCCTGCTCCAACCGCGCGGGTTCGAAATCGTCACATTCAGGGACGAACGCGAATTCTACCTCGTCGTTGCGAAGACCACCAAGCAAGGATGATCCGTCCCAACGCCGGAGGCGACCCTTCCGGGTCGTTTCGCGGCCCGCTTTCGAGGCGGTTTCAGGGACGCGGGCTCACGCCGCCGCGGAGCCGAACCGGGGCGCATCCCGTTGCGACTCCCGGGGACTCGAGGCGAGGTAGAGCCGGATGTTGTGCGACAGGTTGTCGATGATGCCGCGGAACTCGGCCTCATCCTGTTCCAGCAGGGTCATGCGGAAGCCCTGCAACTCAGTGTTGAAAGACGAGAGCGGAACCACGCAGATGCCGCTCGAAGCCAGGAGATAATAGACAAACCGCTTGTCCGGCTGCATGTCGCCGTCGCGCGTCAGTTCCTCCACCAGGTTCCCGGCGTCACGGATGCCGATGGGCAGGGTTTGCCGACCGTTCAGCACTCCGTCTTCGAACACCACGCTCATGTAAAAAGCTCCATCGGAGCGGTTGACCAGGACTCCGGGAACGCTTTTCAGCCGTTCGTGGGCCAGGTTCGAGAGTCTCTCGTAGCGTCGACGCCTCTCCTCCAGCCAGCCGTCATATTCGGGATGCCCGAAGATGCGCGGGATGGCCTTCTGGGGCAGGGTGGTGGAACAGACTTCCACCATCTTGGCGTTGTTGATGCTCCGCACGTACCGGGCGAAGTGCGGATCCTTGCCGGCATTGTAGATTTCGATCCAGCCGCAGCGGGCTCCCGGCCAGGGCAGTTCCTTGGATATTCCTTTCATTGCGAGCCCGGGGACATCCCCGATGATTTCGGCGAGCGGCTTCGCCTTCCGGCCGTTGTACACCAGGTTCTGATAAATCTCGTCCGCAATGATGAACAGATCGAACTCGCCGGCGATGGCGACGATCTCGCGCAAGATGCTTTCCGGGTAGACGGCTCCGGTGGGATTGTCCGGATTGATGAGCAGAATGCCGGCCACGGAAGGGTTGTATTTCACTCGGCGGCGCAGTTCCCGGGTGTCCGGGTACCAGTGGTTGTGAGGATCGAGAGGATAGGAAACCGGGGGCTGGCCGGCGTGGGCTGCTTCGGACGCCGAGTGCGTGGTGTAGGTGGGCGAAGGCGTGATGATGCGGGCGGTACTCCGAAGAAGCCCGTAGACTTTGGTGATGGCTTCGCCCAGACCGTTGAAAAAGACGATGTCTTCCGGTGTGATGCGCACGCCGCCGTTACGGTTGTTTCGCCGTGCCAGGAATTCACGGGTCTCCAGGATTCCCTGCGTCGGGCAGTAACCGTAGGAGCCATCCTGCATGGCCAGGTCGGCAACGATTGCCTTCATCCACGCAGGAATCTTCTCACCCTTGGCCACCGGGTCACCGATGTTTTCCAGGTTGACCTTGACCCCCATTTGCTGCAGTTTTTCGGCTATTCCGATGATGTTGCGGATCTCGTATGTCAGTTTGCCGGCGCCCTTGTGTACAATGTCGGTTCGCATGATCCCCCTCGCTCCTGGTCTCGTCTCGCTGCGGTCTGCCCCGGACTCCATCGCCTCAAAATGAAAAAGGCCGCGAGTCCTTCGCAGCCCCTCAAACAAAAAGGGCCGCGTCCGCCTGCCCGCAGCCCTGAGTTTTCGTTTTTTTTGGAGATTAGACCGTTCGCTCTCCTCTCAGAACCACGGGCCGCAGGGCTGCCAACGCCGCCGCGGCGCTGCTAGCCGGATATGCATTCCAGGCTCTGTGGTGGAGAGTGTACATATTTTGCCTCAACTGTTTGACTTCTCTCACATGTCAACGCTCTGCAGATAACACGAACACTAACGAATGTCACGCTAAAAAAAGCCCCCGCCGTCAATATTGGCCCGGCGAACGCCGGGCATCGCAGCCTCTGCGCAAGCAGTCCCGAAATCCTTGCCCCGCCCGTTGTCTTTCCGGAACCGGGGTGGAAAAGCCGTACCGGCGGAAAAAGCCCCCGGCTCTCCCATCGGAGCCCGCGAGGGCTTCCCGCCCGGCATGCAGGGGCATTCCGCCGAATTCGCCGCCGTGTCCCGCGTTGCCGGGGATAACTTCCGCCATTGTCTTCGCCGATACGACCGCTTGCCCCCAGACCGCCTCAGCCGGATATCCTTGAGGGGACATGCGGCGGATGCCCGTTCGGGCTTCAAACCACCGTGACGGGGCATGAGGCGCCTTTGATGAGCTCATCCACGGGCGCCCCGAAAAACCGCTTCACCCAGGCGGGCCTTTGGGATCGCGTTGTCACAACGAGGGACGGCTTCCTCGCCTTGACCGCTTCCAGGCAGATGATCGCAAACTGCCCCACCTGGACATGCGTCTTGACTTCGATTCCTTCCCTCTCGGCCCGTTCGGCAATTTCCTCCACGTGCTCCCAGCCTTCTTTCTCGTGCTTTTCCAGCACGTTGGCTTCGACGGACTCCCTCAGCTCACCGAAAAGCCTCTGGTCGGCATCGACCATGTAGCGGGCCAGATTGGAGTCTGCGACGTAGACTACAAGTAATTTCTTGATTTCTCGAGCTTTTTCGATTGCTACATCGATGGCTCTTTCGGATCTTCTGAATGTGGAGAGAGCCAGCATCACGCAACCTTCCATGCTTTTTCCTGCAATAACGGGTGGTTGAGTCATGACTTCCTCCATCGGCAGAGCATATGATGAAGTGAACGCGGGAAAACCCTGACGGAACGATGGCGCCAAAAACGGAGACAACAACGCAGGATCGCCTCCGTATCGGCGATCGGTCGTCCGCCTGGACCGCAGTCGCAAAGAGCCGCGATCGGAGCGAACGGACTGCTCCATCCACGTTTGTAACCGGTCGCCGTAGCCGTGCCGGACGTCACCGGGAAACCCCGGACGCGGAGGTGCCTGGCCAAAGGGATGGGGAGCAGCGCTCCACCGCCACGAAAACGCGCCCCTTCGCCAAGGCCGGTCACGAGCAAAGGTTAACCGTGGCACTTGCCGCTTGCAAGGGAAATTCGAGGACAGGGGAATTCGAGGACGACAGGAAAATTCGAACGTGATTTAGAGGACATGTGCGGGAAATGTCGCGGATATCCGCGGCCCTGCGAACTTCTGGACTTCGTTTACCCATCGTGCTTGTTCTGCTGCGCCACTCCCGCGCGTTTGATCTTGCACGCTTTCCGGTTTCCACTAGAATGTCCTGCAAGCGGGAAGATGCTTTGCCGTGAGGAGGGATTGAAGTCCTCATACGGAGGTGCGTACAAGATTGCACAAGACCTGCCCGGCGGGAGGTCGCGCGGGGGATAAACCCCGCCCCTTGTATACGGACCGATGTGCCGGTCAGGCATAGCAGGGGGAGGGCTTTATGCCCTCCCGCCCAATGCACTCGTCTTACCGTGAAAATGCAAAATCGTGCCTCACGTAATAGTGTCAGGCGGTTAGTTTGAAGTCAGGGACAATTTTTATCCATCGGGGTGAACTGATACCCCCCGTTCATGACTGTTGAACGCAATTGCGCATGGCGCCGGCGTCACCACAAGGCATGAAAACAGACTCACACGGGAGTCTATTTTCTAGGTAATTGCCCGTGGCGTCGGCGTCACCCGCGAAGCATGAAAACAACTCCGCCGGGAGTCCGTTTCCCACTCAACCTGGTATCACGGGATCGGCCCCCGGCAACGAAAATCACCCGGGGCTCACGGCGAAGCATGAAAACCGCCGCTTTCATTCCCGCGCAGGCGAAAACTCGGGAAGACAGGCCGGCTCTCCGTTCCTGCCGGAATGACGGTCACACCTATCCACGAAAGAGAGGAGGATCGGGATGAGGAACGTCTCTTCGTTGTTTGCGATATTCTTCCTTTGGGCATTGCCGTGCTCCGCTCAGGTGGCTCCCGTGCCGTCCGAGCCGCTGCCCGTTCGGAAGGTTGTCTTTTACAAGCATGGCATGGGCTATGTCGAGAGGGAAGGGAAGATCAAGGGTAACGCCACCCTCTCGCTGGCGTTTCGGTCCGACCAGATGAAGGATCTCCTGACCAGCTTCTTCGCGGTGGATCTGGGGGGCGGCAAGATTTCATCGGTCCGGTACGAAACCCGGGACCCGCTTTCCAGGCAGCTCAAGGATATTCTCATCACGGTGCCCGAGCAGACGGCGCTCAGCCAGTTCCTGGCCCAGCTCAAGGGTGCCCGCCTGACCGCCAGGGCGGCCGGAGAGGTTGTCGAGGGCCGCATTCTGGGCATCGAGCCGGTCTCGGAGGTGGTCGGCGGCCAGGAGGTCCGGAAAGGCTACCGGCTTGTGCTTTTGACCGATGCCGGTCCCATCCGCTCGCTTGATCTGTTCGGCATTTCCGAGTTCATGCTGGCCGATGACGCGCTTCAGCGGGATCTGCGCAGGCTGCTCGATCTTTCCCTCGACAGCAAGTACACCAACCGCAAGAAGCTGACGTTGAGTGCCACGGGGCAGGGGGAGCGACTGCTGCGCATCGGCTATCTCATCGAGATGCCCATCTGGAAGTGTTCCTACCGCGTCATATTCGACGAGAAGAAGAAGGATGCCGCTCCGCTCCTCCAGGGTTGGGCGCTGGCCGAAAACACCACCGAAGACGACTGGCAGGACGTGACGATTTCCTTTGTCGCCGGGAATCCACTTTCCTACGTGATGGATCTGTATTCGCCCTACTACGTGCGGCGCCCCCAGGTGCAAATCCCGGGCTTTCAGGACCTGGCGGTGGACTGGGGTGCGTCTTCGTCGCCCGATCTGATCGAGGAAGATGAGGCGCCGATGGTGAGGGAGGAGCGGCCAGGCCCGGCACGGAAGGCAAAACGGTCCGCGCCCGTGGGTGCGGCCCAGAGCATGGATCGGGCTGGAGCTCTCCCGGCCCCGGCCCCGGGCGTCGCTCCTGCCAGGCCGATGGGAGAGCTTCTGGCTTCGAGCACCGGCGACGAGGCCCAGGGAACGCAAGTCGGAGAGCTCTTCAGTTTCGAAGCCAGGGAGAAGGTCTCCATTCCCCGCGGTCAGGCCGCCATGGTTCCGATCCTCTCAAAGCAGATCAACGGCCGCCGCCTCGCCTATTACAAGAGGGCTTTCTCGTCCAGGGTCACCAATGCGTTCGTGATGCGCAACGACACCGACGTGACGCTGGAAGCCGGGGCCGTCACGTTCTTCGAGGGCAGCACCTCTCTTGGGGAGGGCATACTCGGCCACACGCTCCCCCCGGGGAGCCAGGAGGTCGTCCCATACGCCCTGGACCCCTCGGTGGACGTCGTGCCGCAGCATAAGACCCTGCGTGAACCGCACTTCAAAGGCCGCCTCGTGGACGGCATCCTCACGCTCACCTGTGTCGAGACCCTCACCAGTACCTGGAAAATCGTCAACCGCGGCAAGGAACCGGTCACGCTGTGGCTGAACCAGCCCAAGAACGCCGGTTTCCGACTGGGCAAGCCCGAAAAGCCGCTCAAGGAGGTGGACAACCACTACCGCTTCGAAGTGCCGCTCAAGGCCGGAGAAACGACGGATTTCGTGGTCGAGGAGAAACGCGACGTTCGGGAAACGGTGCAACTGGCAAAGAGCAGTGAAGATCAGATCCGTTTCTACGCGTCGCAGCGGTATCTGTCGGGGGGTGCCAGGGCGTTCATGAAGGATCTCGTTGACCTGATGGCTCAGAGAGCCGCCCTTCAACGGCAGATCGACGACTGGAATCAGCAGGTCCAACGCCTGAGCGACGAGCAGACACGCGTGCGGTCCAACCTCGGCTCGCTGCGTTCGGACCAGCCCAAGGAGCAGGAGTTGCGGGCCAAATGGGTTGCAGCCCTCGCCACCAACGAAGAGCAGCTCACGGATCGGCGGGGAAAGCTCGACGAGGCCGGCGTGAAGATCCGCCGGTTGGAAGACGAAGTGGCCAGAAAAATCCGCGAGTACAAGGACGAATAGCTCCCCCGGCCCGGTCGTCGCAACTCGGAGGCGCCTGCGCGTCACGGTGTGCGTGAGGAGAAGGAGGACGCCGGCATCCGCCGGCGCGGGAGGTTCTACTTCGTTGCCTCGAACTTTCTGCTGCGCACGGCTTCCTGCAGGCCGGTCAGGATTTCTTCGCACTGGGCGGCCACTTTTCTTTTCCTTCCGAGGGAGAGCTCGAACGATTTGACGTTGGTGTTCAGGCGCGAGAGCCTGATCACCTCGGCGGTGACCGCTTGGAAGTCGGCGTAGGCTGCGGCGGCCTCCCGTAGCGCAGGCCGATTCGCTTCGGGAACGACGATTTCGAGTTCCTTCAGAGATTCCTTGACCGATTCCTCATGGAGCCGTATTTCCTTTTCGATCCGATCCATTTCGGCAGGGTCCGAGGCGGCGATATGGGGCGGGAGCAGGAAGTAGACCTTGAATCCCGCCCTGAGGGCTTCCCAGGCGAGCGTCTGTGCCTGGCCGCCCTGAACGGTGAGCGGAAGATTCCTGCCGAGATCCGCGAGGCTGCGCTCGAACCGCTCCAGGGTCTTCCCGCCTTCGTTGAAGGAGAGGGCCGATGCCTTCAGGTTGGTATTCTCCACCGCATACTCGAGGATCTGCTTGTCAAGGCTGCGCATTTCCGACCAGCAGGTGTTGAACTCCCCATAGAGCGCCGTTTCCCTGGTCAATCGATCCTGCTCGATGATGCGGCCGAGCTCCACGCGGTCGCGTTCGACGGCGTCCGCCATCTGCCTGGACTGCTCGGCGAGGGTCCTGGACAATTCGTCCGTGACCGCCATGACCGCGCCCTTTTCGATATCCACCGACTTGAGAAGGTTGATTCTCATCCCGGACAAAAGATCTTCCTTCTTGATCAGTCTGCGGACCTGGCTCTCGAGGCCGTCGTCGGCGGTCTTGAACTTGAAGCCGATGAAGGCCAGCAACAGCAGAAGAAAGAGACCGCTGAGCAGGGACAGCTTGAGCCCCGCTCCATGGGAAGAGGATTCATCGCTCATTTTCATGGACCTCCAGCGTTCGGGGCGGCGTATTCGCGGAATCGGTCATAGGACCATCGGGGCGCCCGGGCTTCCACAGTCCCCCCTCCTCCGGCGCGAATGAAACGACCCAGGGAACATCCGCCGGGAGAGCGGCTCGCAATCCGGCCCTCACGGGACTTGCAGTCCCGGACCGCGCTCCCGCTATATCGCTATCTGCAGGCCAAGCTCGACCACCCGGTCCGGAGGAATATCGAAGTAAGCGGTCGGGGTTCCTGCATTCCTCGACATGTAGACAAACAGCGCTTTGCGCCATTGCATCATTTTCGAATCGCCCCCGGTCAGCAGCGATTCCCTCCCGAGATAGTAGGACGTCCTGGCGGGGTCGGTAACGATGCCCTGCATGGAAGCAAGGCGCATGATCGTCGGAATGTTCGGCGTTTCCATGAATCCGTAAGAAGCAAGGATGCGGTAAAACCCTTGCCCCAGGTCCACGATGTGCAGTTTTTTCCTGTCCGGGACGGTGGGAGTATCGGTGGAGGCGATGGAAAGAAGAATCACTTGTTCGTGCAGCACCTGGTTGTGTTTGTAATGATGCAGGAGCGAAACGGGTATTCCCATGGGAGAGACCGACATGAAAATCGCGGTTCCGGGCACGCGGGGAGGATTGTGCCTGGCCACATCCTCAAGGAACAGATTTTCCGGGAGGCGGGAGCTCAATATCTTGCGCGCCAGGGCCGCCCGCCCGTCCTTCCAGGTTATCATGGATGTCGCGACGATCGCCGCTATCGTGAGGGTAATCCACCCGCCGTCGAAAATCTTGAAGAGATTCGCGCCGAAATACGACAAGTCGAAAAACAGAAACAGCACCAGGAGGGGGACGGCCCTTGCGAGCGACCATTTCCACGTCCTGGTGATGACGAAAAAGAAAAGGATCGAAGTGAGCGCCATGTCGGCGGTGACGGCGATTCCGTACGCACCGGCAAGGCCGCTCGATTTCTTGAACACAAGCACCAGCCCGAGGCAGGCGATCATCAGCAGGTAGTTCACTTCGGGGATGTAGACCTGCCCGCGTGTCTCTCGTGAAGTGTGGATGATCCGCATGCGCGGACAGAATCCCAGCTGGATGGCCTGCTGCGTCAGGGAGAATACCCCCGAGATCATCGCCTGGGAAGCGATGACGGTGGCTATTGTGGAAAGGCAGACCATGGGATAGAGAAGCGCCCGGGGGACCAGCCCGTAAAACGGATTGAAGGCGAAGTTAGGGTCGCTCAGAAGAAGTGCTCCTTGGCCGAAGTAGTTCAGCAACAGGGCAGGAAAAGCCAGACCGAGCCAGGAGAGCCGGATCGGGTTGCGCCCGAAGTGGCCCATGTCCGCGTAAAGAGCTTCGCCGCCGGTGATGCAGAGCACCACCGAACCGAGCACCACGACGCCCACGAATCGATTGGCGGCGAAGAATTCGAAGGCGTACACCGGGTTGACCGCCAGCAGGATGTCCGGTCTGTCCACGATCTTCCCGGCCCCCAGCGCGGCAATCGTGACGAACCACACGATCATGATCGGGCCGAACACATTGCCGATGACCCCGGTGCCGCGACGCTGTACGAGAAAGAGCGCAAGAAGCACCACGCAGGTGAGCGGGACCACCAGAGGTTTGGCGGCTTCGGTCGCCACTTCGAGCCCTTCGATGGCCGAAAGGACCGAAATGGCCGGCGTGATGACCCCGTCCCCATACAGGAGCGAAGCCCCGAGTGTTGCCGCAAAAGCCACCACCCCATGCAGCCGGGGCGAAATCCTGCCGCTGTCGCCGGGGATCAGGGCAAGCAGGGCGAAGATCCCGCCCATGCCGTGATTGTCAGCGCGCATGACGAACACGACGTACTTGACGCAGATCACCATGGTCATCGACCAGAAAACAAGGGAAAGCACGCCGAAGATGTTGGGCTCGTTCAAAGCAATGGCATGCGTTCCGTGGAAACACTCCCGGATGGAATAGAGCGGGCTCGTTCCGATGTCGCCGTACACGACGCCCAGGGAACCCAGTGCCAGCAAGAACGTGGCGGACGAGAACAACGGGCTGGACTTGTGCACGTCCGAAGATTCGTTTGAATGGTTTTGCTTTTCCATTGGTCAACTGATCCGGGATTCACATAATCGGAAACGGTCCCAGTCGAAGAAAGCGCTCGGATTCCCATAACCCCGTAAGCCCGTCAGGTGTCGCCTGTCCTGCCCGGCATGAACATTCCTTGATCGGGCCCCGGAGCGTCCCGCTCACTGTTCCGCGCCGCGCCAGGTTCTTGCCAGCAGGTTTTTTCCCAACTGGGTTGCCGCGAGGTAGAGCGTTGCGGCCCCGTACGCCAGCGCTGTGCCCGCATAGACTCCGTACAGCGGGTAACACAGGTTTACGGTGATCGCGTAAATCACCACCGAACCGAGACCCTGCGGGACGTGCTTGACGATCACGTAAACGTATTCCGGGCTGTAGGTCAGTTGAATGATCACCATGAGCGGAAGCATGATGTTGGGAAACGCGGAGAACAGTCCCGCCCATGTCGGGCCCACCACCCTGGCCGTGGATATGATGAGAACGATGGTGCCGGCCGCGAAAAGCGATCTGACGACCAGCAGTTTCGGGCTCATCCTCACTCTCTTGTCAATCCTTACGTCCTCGATGTTCCTGACCAGCCAGGTGAAGACCACGATGGAAAGGGCGGGAACAACGAGCGCCATGAGCAGACTCAGAGTCAGGGTGCTCAAGATCGCCGCCATGGCGAAATAACCGGCGAGTCCCGCCAGGCAGGCCAGCACCACGTGGAGGAACCTTCGCTTCAATCGCGCGGCGGGCACGGATGCACGGTAGTAGCAGTAGCCGAACGCCAGGGTCGCCGCAACCCCTGCGGCGGTGTGCAGAGCGCTTCCCGCGGCGAACCCGGGATCGATCTCCACTCCCATGAAAAAAAGGGTGATTGCCGCCCCCAGCGGAAATCCCGTGAGAATGCCCGCAAACCTGGGACTCACCACCTCCGCAAGAATGGAGAGGACCACGGTGATCACGGTGACGGCCCCCACCTTGATGAGGGTCGTCACACTGAGGAGCTCGCTCATCGCTTCCATGTAAAAGCAGTCCGTTCGTCACTCGGGTGCTCGCGCAGAAAGCGCTCGTCGGCATTTCCCGAAGGCCCCGGGAACGATCCGGCGGCGACAGGGCGTCGAGGGCGCCGTTTCATGGACGGCACACCGCATGGGCCGTCCAAGGAGTTTTCGGTTCTTCGTGCCGCGCGGCCGGCATCCGGTTCCGTCCAATCATCGACAAAGTTGACAAAATCGTCAATAGGTTTGTTAACAATAGTACGGGATCGCTTTCTTTTTTATCAAGAGTCGATCTCCCATTCGCCCAATGACGAGTGGACACCGAAGTATGGCTCCCGGCGCATCTTTGTCAAGGATTATTCCAGGGACCACGAAAACGAGGGCGGACTCGGCCTTGCGCGCGCTATTGCAGGAGCTTGGCTTGGGTACGCCGCGGCGGGACCGCGGCGTGTTTTTCCCCGATCCCTGCATGCTGCGGCCCGAAGTCATGGACCCCGGCCCGCGTCCCTGAGCGCCCATGGCATCCGTCACGCCCATGGCGCAAACGGCATGACAGGCTCTCTCACGTCACTCCGGAGTACTTTCGTAAGCCCGCAGTTCTTGCCGTTCGCGGGAATGGCGAACTGCGCCTGGCCCGGTGACGTCAAGCGCGGCGGGAAGCCGGATCCGGGATCGACGGGAAATGTGCCCGTCACCGGGCCGCTCCGGGGAGAACCTTTCCACGACTTCCGGGCGGGGGAATTCTCTCAGCCCAGTCGCTCATCGGCACCTCGGCCGGTACCGATCGAGGTCAACGCTTTTCTGGTGTGGAGCTGCAGGAGGTAGAAATCCTTGGCGTGGGTAATATGTCGCCTGGCCAACTCATCCAGTTTGGCCGTGTCCTTTGTTTCCAGTGCCGTCACATATTCGTCGTGCTCCATGAGTATCCGGTTCACGATGGCTTGTGAAGACCAGGACGAATGGCGCAGAATGTGGCAACGGGCCTTCAGTTGGTTGATGATCTGCAGGAGGGTCTGATTTCCGGCAAGTTTGAAGATGTAGTCATGAAAGTTGGCGTTGGAGGCGACCATGGCTTCCAGGTCCCGGAGTTCGAAACTCTCCCGGATGCGTTTGGCCATCCGTCTGAGCGCCCGGATGTCGGCAGGTTTCACGTTTTGGCAGGCCAGTCTCGTGGCAAGGGTTTCAAGGCTGATCCGGACCTGGAATATCTCCTCGATGATCTCCTCTTCCAGGTTGCTCACCATGGCTCCCTTGTACGGGACGATGGTGACCAGCCCTCTTGTTTCGAGAATCTTGAGGGCGTCCCTGATCCAGAACCTGCTGACGTTGAGAGCGGCGGCCAGGTTGAGTTCTATGAGCCGCTCGCGGGGGTGGAAATAACCGGTGAGGATCATGCTTTCGAGTTTTGCAACCAGGCTTTCGAATTCGAGCTTCGGGTTTTTCTTCGGAAACGTCATGGTTCTCTCCATTCCAGCGGCCGGAATACCGGGGGCGGGGCGGCGCACGGCCGTCCAATCTCTGAAATCAATATAGATAAAGTATACAATCAAAGAAAATAAACGCAAGGGTTACGCAAGTTTCGCTGGTGCAAAAAAACGGAGGAACGCCAAAAAACCGTTGACATGTGTCATCAAGATCGTCTACCGTATTGTTAACAATCTGGCGTGTGAACAGTGCCGCCGAGTGCGTGCGGTGGTGTTCCGGAGTGTTTCGCAAGGCCCGGGACGGGCAGTTAACGACATGATGCCCGGGGCGGTGGTGGAGTACACGAAATGTCCAGTCCGCAAGCGGAGCAATTGCACGCCGGTCGGCTCCCGGTTGCACGGCACTCCCCAACACCGGTCGGCTTCCGCGCGGGAGCGGCGGAATGTGGCTTTCCGAATGCCTGTCTTTCAACGAATGCGGATTCCTGTGGTCGCCAGGACCGGGAAGGAAAGGCGTGGATATGTTGATCTCCTCCCCTTTGGTCATAAAGGGACGGGTATTTCCCAACCGTTGCTCCATGTCGCCCATGGTTCCGAACTGCGCAGGTGAAGACGGTTCGGTATCGGAAGCCTACCGGAATTTCTACCTGGCCCGGGCGCAGGCCCGTGTCGGGTATATCGTTTTGGGGGGAGTGTATGTGCACGAGAACGGGAAAGGCTTTCCGAGGCAGCTGGGCATCCATTCGGACGCGGTCAAGAGGGGGTTGAGCGAGCTGGCGCAAGCGCTCGGCAAGTACTCCCGGGTCGGCGTCCAGCTCAGCTTCAAAAGCCTTCAGAGACTCCCCGAGGACTTCAAGGAATCCGAAATCGCGGTGTGCCGCAAAGCGTTTATCGAGGCGGCGGTTCGCGCGCGAGACTGCGGATTCGATGCGATCGAGCTGCACGCCTGCCATGATTACTGGTTGAATTTCTTTCTCTCCCCCCATTTCAATCATCGCCGGGATGCATACGGTGGGAGCCTGGAGAATCGGTCCCGCCTTTTGCGTGAGGTCGTGCGGGAGCTCAGGTCCGCGGTCGGCGACTCGATGATTCTTGGTGTCCGGTTGAGCATGGAGGAGTTCGTCGAGGACGGATTGACCCTGTCGGAAACGCTCCAGGTCGGCACCTGGCTCGAGAAGCTCGGTGTCGATTACCTCAGCGCCTCGGGCGGGATCGGCAAGACCCAGCACCGCATGAGCCCACCCATGGAGGTCCCGCGCGGTTCCTTGATCTACTTGGCCGAAGCGCTCAAGAGGAGCGTTTCCGTCCCCGTCATCGGCGTGGGTCGGCTGGATCGCCCCGAGGTCTTCAGGAAAGCGGTGGAAGAGGGCTGCGCGGACATTGCGGGTGTCGGAAGGTCTCTCATCGCCGATCCCGAATATGTGGCGAAAGTCCTTGACGGGAGGGACGAGGACATCAGACCTTGCCTCGCCTGCAACTACTGCCTGTTGTGCCTGCATCGCGGCGAAGACGTGCGGTGTGCGGTCAATCCGCTGGTCGGGCGCGATCTCTACCGGCCGGTGCCGCTGCGCGGGAAACTCAACGTTCTGGTCGTCGGCGCGGGACCTGCCGGGCTTGGCGCCGCGACCTGCGCGGCCGAGCGGGGCGCCGCCGTCAGGCTGGTGGAAAAGGATGTCGTGCCGGGAGGCATGTTGAATGCCGGCAAGGTCCCGCCTCACAAGGAACCGATCCAGGAATTCATCGACTACCTCGTGAAACGGGCTGCTGCCTGCGGTGTGGAAATCGTGACGGGGCATGCGGTGGAAGCTTCGGACATCCGGGCGCTTGCTCCCGATCGGGTGATCGTCGCCACGGGCAGCGCTTCGATCGCGCTCAGGGCCGACGGCCTGGAGGGTAACGAAAGGGTGGTCCTGGTCGAAAGCCTGCTGCGCTCGGGACGGATTTCGAGGGGGGGCAGGTACATCGTCGTGGGTGGCGGCGCGGCCGGGCTGGAAACGGCGGAATTCATCGCGGAAAACGGCGGAAGCGTCGCGGTGATCGAGATGACGGAAACACTGGGCAGGGGCCTCCATGCCACCCGGCTGAACCTGATGCTCGAGAGCCTCGCGAGGCTGAGCGTGGCCGTGATGCCCAATACCAGGCTCGTTTCCGTGGACGGCAGCGCGGTGCGGGCTGAAACCCCCGGGGGCGCCGTTGTTCTGGGCCCTTTCGATACGATCGTCATGGCGGTGGGGTACAGGAGTGAAGCGACACTCGCTCGGGGTCTCGACCCGCGGTTCGCCGCGACGGTCATCGGGGATGCCCTGCAGCCCCGATCGATCTATGAGGCCGTAACGGAAGGTTTTGATGCGGCGGTCGCCCTGGAGGCCTGACGCCGTTCGGGGCTCCTTGCCCGATGCGCCCGACGGCCGCTCCGGGACGGCGAGCGGCCGTGAATCCTCGAGGAGGTTGAGATGAGCTGGGAACTCAAACCGTTGCGGCACGAGCTGCTGGGAGATGTGCGGATTCTGCTGCACGGCGTCCCCTGCAGAAGCAGTCGAGGCTGGTTCGGATACTGCTCGGTGGTGCTTTTCCCCGGCGAGGAGGGCTGGGTGTTGTTCGATACCGGCCACTACAGCGACAGAGCCCTTCTGCTCGAAATGCTGGAGAAGGTTTCCCTGCGTCCCGAGGATATCCGACACGTCATCATCTCCCATCTTCATTTCGACCACATGCTGAACGTTCCTCTTTTCAGGAAGGCCTCGCTCGTCGTGGCGAAGGCGGAGGTGGATTATGCCCGGCAGGTCTCGAACGGGGATTTCCTGGATCCCTCGGTTCCTGACGACTGGCAGAGTATTCTCGACGCGCACGAGGTTAGGCTGGTTGACGGGTCGCTGCGGCTGAGCAACGACACGGAGATCGAAGTCCTGTCCGGTCACACGCCCGGCGGCCTGGTTGTCTACAGGCAGGGCCCTTCGACGGTCGCGATCTGCGGCGACACGATCAAGAATGCCTGGGAGGCGCTGAATGGAAAACCGTCGGCGGCCGGCGTGGACGGTGCCGCCGCCGCGGGGAGCATCCGGCGTGTGCTGGCTAGGTCCGAGGTGCTGGTGCCGGGACACGACCGGCCTTTTTGCATCAGGAACGGCGTAGTCGAGTTCCTCGCCCCTTTTAGCTGGCAGGTGCGGGGGCACCTTTTGCCGGGGCCTGAAGACGAGGTCATGCTGGATATCCATCTGCCGGCCGCCTCGGCACTGAGGCCCGCAGGCCGCACGACGACGCCGGAGAGCGCATGAACGCCTGGTTTCGGGAAGTCCTGCACTTTCCCGGGGAGTCGGGGCGCGGGAGCCTGCGGCACTTCATTCCCGGTGATTGCTCCGACGGCCGGGGCATATCCGGATTCCTGCCTTCTTCAGTGATCCGGGCCGGGGCATTGGCATGCGTCGTGGCGTTGCACCCCGGTGTCGGCAAGGTGATGCCGCGACAGGTGAACCACGAAGAGAGAGAAAGGAGATAGGATGCAAGCGCAACAGAATTTCGACGTTCCTTACGGTTATCGGGCCAAAGTCGGACTGATCGTCGTCGGCCCCAATTTGAACCCGACCCCTGAAATCGCCCGGATGCTGCCGGGCTATGTCCAGATGCGGGAAACACGCATTCACATGGAACCCGTTGTCAACATCGAGGAATGTTCCAAGCTGAGTACGCCCCTGGGGGCGGCTGCAAGCGTCATTTCGGAGGGACTGGTGTCTCCCGTGCTCGGCAAGCGGAGCGCCATTGCTTTCGCCTGTACCGCGGGCTCGCTCGTGGGCGGCCCCGGGTGGGACAAGAAGGAAATCGAAATGATGGAGGCGAACAGCCGGGGGATTCCTTGCACGACGACCGCCACCGCGGCGGAAGAAGCCATGCATTTCATGGGATTCAAGAAGATCGTTCTGGCCGGCCCATACATCAAGGAATTGGACGAGCGGTTCCGCATCTTCTATGAACAGTCGGGATTCGACGTGTTGAACGTTGTGGGACTCGGCATAGAGGACCTCTACGATATCGGCGCGACCAAGCCTTCCCAGGCTTACCAGGTGGCCATGGAGGCCGTGGTGCCCGAAGCGGACGGAATATTCATCACGTGCACCAACTTCCGCTGCAGTGACGTCATCGAGGAAATCGAGCGGGATTCCGGCAAGCCCGTAGTCACATCGAACCAGGCGACCGCCTGGCATCTCATGAAACTGCTCGGAATAAACGATTTGGTGGAAGGCTACGGCGAGTTGCTGCGCAGGACGCCGAGAGTCGGAGCGCGCAAATGATCCGCAACATCGCTTTCCTGCATACGGTGCCTTTTCTCGTGGAGCCTTTTTCCAGGCTGGTCGCGGAGAACCTGTCCGGAGTCGCGTGCTTTCACGTGGTGGACGAGGGAATCCTCAAGGAAGTCTTCCGTGACGGGGTCCTGGCGCCGAAAGTCCTGCGGCGCATTCTGGAACATTCCGTGCTCGCGGCACAAGCGGGGGCCGAGCTCATCGTGTTCACCTGTTCCTCGACATCCCCTGCCGTCGATTGCATCCGGCCGCTCACCGATGTCCCCATCATGAAAGTGGATGAACCCATGGCGGAGACGGCCGTTCGGCTCGGGTCCAAGATCGGTGTCGTGGCCACGGTCCGAACCACGCTGGAGCCCAGCGCCGCCCTGGTGAAAAGCGAGGCGGAGCGTCAGGGGAAAACGGTCGAGGTGGATGCCCGGCTCGAGGCGGAGGCATTCCAGGCGCGGCTGTCCGGGAACGTTTTCGAGCACGACAGGATCATACGTCAGGCCTGTGCCGATCTGGCGGCCCGCAATGACGTGGTGGTCCTCGCCCAGGCGTCCATGGCTCACCTGGCGGCGAGCCTCCAGTCGGAGCTCAACCGCCCGGTGCTCTCCAGCCCCCCGCTGTGCATGGAGGCCCTGAAAAAGCTGGTCGGCGACCGCCGGAGCTGACCGGCTTCACGGCACAGTGCCTGGGTGTGCCCGCAAGGGCGTGAAAAGGCGATCGAGCGAAGAAAATCCTCCGGAGCCCGCGAACAAGCCGGCGGCGCGCAGCCCCCGCTGGAACGGACGCGTCGTTGGAGGATCGGTTGTCCCGGCTTTGGGCGCCTCTTCACGCACCCGATCGGGGGGCGCCTCCCGGCTGGAAACGGCGATCGGGAGCCGGCTCCCTTTTTTGTTCGATTTCGGTGCTGGAACGGGCTTCGCGATTCTCGCCCGATCCCGTGCCCAACCGATTGTGACAGGAGATAATCCGGGAATTCCTCTCGACAGGCAATTTGTCATCATTCTACTGATATTGTTGACAATTTTATACTAAAATACCTTGTGCCGCGCGCAGATTGCGGCAAGAAGAAACGACGCGCGGGTTTCAGGAGTGGGTGAGCGTCGGAAATCGAATGACTTGAACTGGATCGAACGGGTTTGCGTGGGCCCAAACCTCAGATCGGAAGGAGTAGTCCATGAGAGAAGTGGTAATCCTGGGAGCAGCCCGCACTATCGGCGGACAATTCGGAGGCTCGTTGCAGAATGTGACCGCGCCGGAACTTGGGGCCGCAGCCGTCCGGGAATCGATCAAACGTTCCGGGATCGCATCGGACGTCGTCGAACAGACCATCTTCGGCAATGCGTGGCAGGCGGGGGTGGGTCCCAATGCGGCCCGGTTGAGTGCGGTCATGGGCGGTGTTCCGGTGGACGCTCCGGCGGTGTCGGTCAACGTCCGTTGCGGTTCGAGCCTTCAGGCATTGATCCTGGGCGCCCAGGCCATAAAGGCTGGGGACGTGGACACCGTTCTGGTCGGCGGGACCGAAAACACCAGCCAGATCCCTTACGGCCTGCCCCGAGCGCGGTGGGGGTATCGGATGGGCAACGGCGAGATCCTGGACCTGATGCACAAGGATGGATTTCGCTGTCCGCTTGGGGGCGGTCTCATGGGCGAGATCACCGAATGGCTCGCCGAGGAGAAGGGAATTTCCAGGGAGGAGCAGGATGCCTTTGCCGCCGAATCCCACAACAAGGCGGAAGCGGCTGTGGCGGCGGGGAGGTTTCGCGATGAGGTCGTTCCCATCGAGATCAGGGGGAAAAAGGGTGAGGTCACCCTGGCAACGGAGGAAGAGATTTTCCGAAAGGGCGTGACCGCGGAGTCTCTCGCCAAGCTGCCGCCCGTGTTCAAGAAGGGCGGCACGGTCACCGCCGGGAACGCCTGCGCCTTGTGCGACGCGGCATCCGCCGTGGTGATCATGGAGCGGGGCCGGGCCAGGTCAATGGGGCTCAGGCCGCTGGCCCTGCTGAGGGGATATGCTTTCGTGGGGATCGATCCCGCGCGATTCGGGCTTTCGCCGGTCAGGGCCATCCCGGCGGCGCTCAAGCAGGCAGGTCTCGGACTCGGGGACATGGACCTCATCGAGCTCAACGAGGCCTTTGCGGCCCAATATCTTGCCTGCGAACGGGAGCTTAAGCTGGATCGAACGAAGGTAAACGTTCACGGGGGCGCGATCGCTCTCGGGCATCCGGTGGCCGCCACGGGAACCAAGCTGCTCACCACTCTGCTCTATGCCATGCGGCAGCGTGATGTGACTCTTGGCGTGGTGAGCCTGTGCATCGGCGGGGGCAACGGCGTGGCCGCCGTCGTGGAAAGACTGAGCTGAGGCCCGCGCGGCGACCCAGGGCACCCTGCGGCGCGAGCCCTCGGCCGCGCGTTCGGAAGGCCGGGATGCCTTGCCGCCGGAGTCCCGGAAGACAGTGAATCAATCCCGTGGAGGGACGGAGGAACGGAACATGGCCAAAAACGGAGTTCTCGTGGTCGGTGCTGGGAACATGGGAGCAGGCATTGCCCAGTTGTGTGCTCAGCAGGGGTTCGAGGTGGTGATCGCCGATATCAGCCTGGATCTTTCGGACAAGGCGAAAGCACGGATTGAAAAGGGGCTTCGGAAAAGGGTCGAGCAGGGGAAGCTCGACGAGGCGCAAAAGGATGCGATACTGTCGCGCATACAAACGGCGGGCGATCTCGGTCCCGCCGCCGAATGCCGGTTTGTCATCGAAAGCGTGATCGAAGACATCGCGATCAAGCGGAAGGTTTTTGCCGAATTGGACAACCTGTCGCCACCGGAGGCCATCCTGGCCACCAACACGACGTCCCTGTCCATCAGCGCCATGGCGGAGGCCACCAGGCGTCCGGAAAGGGTGGTGCAGATGCACTTTTTCAATCCGCCGGTGATCATGAAGCTCGTGGAAATCATGCCGGGAAAGAGAACTTCCCTGGAAACCGTGGAGGCGGCGGCGGAATTTGCCAGGCAGCTCGGCAAGGATCCGGTGGTGTGCAAGAACGAGGCTCCCGCGGGAATCGTCAGCCGGGTCTTGGGACAGTTGCTCAATGAAGCCACCTGGCTGGTCGCTTCCGGCGTTGCGGATCCGCAGGACATCGACAAGGCGATGAAGCTTGGCGCAAACCATCCCATGGGGCCGCTGGAGTTGATCGATCTCATCGGTCTGGACGTGCATCGGGCCAAGATGCAGACCCTGAGCGCTTTTCTGAACGATCCGCGGTACAGGCATCCCGATCTGCTGGATCGTATGATCGCCGAGGGGCGTCTCGGCAAAAAAGTTGGCAAAGGTTTTTACACTTATGAAGAGGGTAAGTGATGTTCGAAAACATCAAATTGGAGTATGATGGCGTCGTCGCGTTTCTGACCGTTAACCGTCCGGACAAGCGCAACGCAGTCGACGGCGCCACGGTGGAAGAGATCGACCGCGCGCTGTCCGAGCTGGAGAAAGGCGAAGGCACGCGCGTTCTGATCCTGACCGGAGCGGGGGACAAAGCGTTTGTCGCGGGCGCCGACATCTCTGAACTGGCCAGGCGCGACACACGGCTGGGCAGGATCGAGACTCGGAGGCGTCAGGAGGTTTACACGCGCATCGAGACGTTGGAGATCCCCTCGATTGCCGCCATCAATGGCTGGGCATTGGGCACCGGTCTCGAGCTGGCCATGGCCTGCACCATGCGCGTGGCGTCTGCGGGCGTTCTGCTGGGCCAGCCCGAGGTAAGGCTCGGCATCATTCCCGGCGCCGGCGGGACGCAAAGACTTCCGCGCCTGGTGGGCATGGGGCGTGCCATGGAAATGATCCTGACGGGGGAGGCGATTCCCGCCGAAGAGGCCCTGTCCGTGGGGTTGGTCAACCGCGTCGTACCTCGGGAAAAACTGATGGAAGAAACGCTAAAGCTGGCGCGGATTATTGCCGAACAGCCAAGGATGGCAGTACAGTACGCCAAAGAGGCGGTCCTCCGGTACTGCGAAGGGTCGTTTGCCGCGGGCCTGGCGCATGAATCCTATCTTCACGCGCTGTCCTGCGGAACGGAGGACAAACGGGAAGGGGTGTCGGCGTTTCTGGAGAAACGTAAACCCAGGTTTACCGGGAGATAGGCGATAGCCGCCTCTCGGAGATGCTTTCGGGCTCCCCCTTTTCGTCATTCCTGAGTGTCACCGCGAGCCGGGGGCTCACAACGATTACTGAAGTTGTCTTCCTTCTCCCCGCGAACCGCCCGGAGCCGGCGGCTCACAACGAACCAAGACCATAAAGGCGCTATTCCCGCGCAGGCGGGAACCAGCTTGTCCAAGGCTTTCCGGACCCCGGTCCTGACGGGGTCACGTCCGGGGTGGATTGTGCGATGCGCTCATGAAAACCCCGGCAATAATCGGGCAGCGATCCACGCGCGAGGTGGCGCGGCATCACCCCGGCCTGTCGGCCGGTCCCCCTGGTGTTGCCGGCGGAGGATGTCGGACGGGAAGAAAGGACCATTTCACAACAGGAGGGGCATGATCTCATGGACACGCTCACTTACGGATTGGTAATCACGCTGGTCGGCATGGGGGGGACGCTTCTGGGTCTCTATTTCATCGTGTTGTTCGTGGAGCTGGTCAAGAGGCTCTTTCCTTACCGCGAAAAGGAAGGGCAGAAAGGTTAGGTGGCGAGTATGCTGAACCTGATTCAGTCAGGCCTCGGCGGCCTGATTATGGGGGTGAGCGCGCTCACCCTTGAAAACGGCGTCATGATCCTCGCGGGCGGCATGCTCCTCTACCTTGGAATCAGAAAAGACTATGAACCTTTGCTCCTGGTTCCCATCGGATTCGGTGCGATCCTCGTGAATATGCCCCTGTCCGGAATGATGGGGGAGGGAGGCCTTTTCAAGCAGTTCTACGATTTCGGCGTCATTACCGAGGTCTTCCCCTGTCTTATTTTTGTCGGAATCGGCGCGATGACGGATTTTTCTCCCCTCCTGGAGAATCCCAAGATCCTGCTGCTTGGCGCGGCGGGACAATTCGGGATCTTTCTCACGCTCCTCCTGGCGCTCGGCCTGGGATTCAACCTGCTCGATGCCGTCTCCATCGGAATCATCGGCGCGTGCGACGGCCCGACCTCCATTTACGTGACCTCCAAGTATGCGCCGCACCTGCTGGGAGCCGTCTCCGTGGCGGCCTATTCCTACATGGCCCTGGTCCCGCTGATTCAACCTCCGATCATGAAGCTCCTCACCACGGAACGGGAAAAAAGAGTGAAGATGCCGTATCCCGAACGATCCGTTTCCCCCAATCTCAAGATCATTTTTCCCATCGCGGTGACCATTATCACCTGCTTGATCGCTCCCATGGGGACTCCCCTCATGGGCATGCTCATGCTGGGGAACCTCATGAAGGAATCGGGCGTCGTCAACCGGCTCACCAAAGCCTCGGAAAATGAGATCGCGAACGTCGTCACCCTGCTGCTGGGGCTCTCCATCGGTGCCACAATGGAAGGCTCGGCATTCCTCAAGCCCCAGACCATTCTCATTCTCGGGCTCGGCTTCCTGGCGATCTGCCTGGACACGGTTACGGGCGTTCTTTTTGGGAAGCTGATGTGTTTCCTCACCAACGGGAAAGTGAATCCGCTCGTCGGCGCGGCCGGGATTTCCGCCTATCCGATGGCCGCCAGGGTGGTCCAGACGGAAGGGCGGCGCTACGACACCAACAACTGGCTCCTCATGCATGCCATGGGCGCCAATACGGGCGGCCAGATCGGTTCCATCATGGCTGCCGCCATCATGCTCTCCGTGTTGAAGGGGCTGGGCATCGGCTGACGCCGGGCGGCGTTCGGAGCTGGGGCCGGGGGAGCGGATTCCTCCACCGGGACGCCGCCGGACTCCTTCGCACGCTCCAGATCGACGGCAGGGAACGCTCACCGGTTTCTTCGGCCCACCGGAAGCGTGTGCCGGCCCATGGCGAAGAATCAGAGGGGATCGCCGTTTTCCCGAGCGGAATGGTAACGGCGAGTCCCAGGCCGATGCGGCTTGGGTTGCGTCATGCCGAGGTGCGTTCAAGATGACACAACACCTGCCCGTCGGGAGGTGGACGCGGGCGGGGATAAACCCCGCCCCTACGGACCGATGTGCCCCTCAGACGTAGGGGAGGGCTTTATGCCCTCCCGCCCAATGCACTCATCTTGAACGCAATTGCGCATGGCGCCGGCGTCACCACAAGGCATGAAAACAGACTCACACGGGCGTCTATTTTCTAGGTAATTGCGCATGGCGCCTGCGCCACCACAAGGCATGAAAACAGACTCACACGGGAGTCTATTTTCTAGGTAATTGCCCATGGCGCCGGCGTCACCACAAGGCATCAAAACAGACTCACACGGGAGTCTATTTTCTAGGTAGATTGTATCAGGAGTCGCCGAGGCATTCCCTCGACTCGAAATCCCCGTTTCTCAGCGGGTCCGTCTTGCCGACTTTTCCCGACCGAGCTAATGCAGGAGCCCGAGCATCCTCGGCAGCCACATCGTCATGCCCGGCCAGTAGGCCACCATGAGGGTCAGGGCAACCAGGAACAGCCAGTACGGCATGACCTCCCGGAAGGTATCTTCGAGCTTGATTCCCGCGATCTTCGAGGTGACGAAGAGGCTCAGGCACACGGGGGGTGTGATGACCGCAATCTGGATTGCCATGACGAAAACCAGGGCGAAGTGATGGGCCTCGATCCCGTAGTAATCGGCGGCCGGCGCCAGCACCGGGACAAACATGATCATGATGGCGATGCCCTCGATGAAAAACCCGAAAACCGTCAGGAGGAGGACAACCAGCGTGATGAAGAAGATCGGGCTCGTCGAAAAGGCCATCAACATGCCGCCGATCTTCTGAGGCACCTGGGAACTGGTCAGGAGCCAGGCGCAGACCTTCGCGGTGGCCATCAGGATCAAAACGGTGGAGCTGACCACGGCGGTCATGTGCAGCGATGCGATGATGCTGGATAACTTCAGCTTCCGGGTGAAAAACGCCCCCACGATCAGGACATAGGCCGTCGCGGCGGCCCCGGCTTCCGTGGGCGTGAAAATTCCGGTGAGGATGCCTCCCAGGATGATCGCCATGGCGGTGATGCCCAGCAGGGCTCCCCTGAAGCATTCAAAGACCTTGCGAATGCTGAACTTGTCGCTGCTGACGGGGTAGTTGCGACGCCTTGCCAGAATGGTGCAGATGATCATGAGGCCCGCTCCGACGAGCACGCCCGGCACGGCACCCGCCACGAAGAGGGCGGCGACGGAGACGGTGCCTCCTTGAACGAAGGAATAGATCAGCATCCCGACGCTGGGGGGAATCAGGGGACCCATAATGGATGCGACGGCAGCCAGCGTCGCGGCGAACCGCGCGTCATAACCCTCTCGTTTCATGCTCGGAATGAAAATGGACCCGATGGCCGCCGCATCTCCAACGGCCGTGCCGGTCACCCCCGACAGGAACATCTCCGTGACGATGCTCACATGGGCCAGGCCCGCCCGCCAATGCCCCACCAGGGCCTTTGCCAGGCCGACCAGGCTCGGCAGAATGCCGCTGCGCTCGGCCAGGTCTCCGGCCATGATGAAAAACGGGATGGCCATAAGCGGAAAGGAATCGACGCCGGAAAACATGAGCGTGGGAACGATCAGCAGGGATTCCTGGCCGCAGAACAGGAGAAAAGCCAAGGCGGCGAGCCCGAGGCAGAAGGCCACCGGGACTCCAAGCATGAGGGTCACGAAAAACGCGATGATCAGCGCAATCATGAAAGACCTCCGTCGATGACGGGGATTTCGAATTCTTCTTCGGGAGGCGCCATCCTGCCGGAGATCACCAGAACGCTTTCCCGGATTTTGGGGAGCAGGTTGAGGATCATGAGCACCCCGCCCACCGGGAGCGCCAGGTAGAACCAGAACATGGGAATACCGAGGGTGGGGATGATTTGCTCGAATTGAAAGGAGAGGGCGATGCACCCCTCGTAGACAAGAAAACTCAGAAAGATCACAAAGAGAAGGTGGGCGGCGAGATTCAACCAGGCGCGGACCTTGCCGGGGAAAAAGTTGACGAAGAACTCCACCCGGGTGTGCGCGTTTTCCCTGACGGCCAGGCTCGCGCCCAGGAAGACCATCCAGACCATGGAGTACCGCGTGAACTCCTCGGTGATGTAAAGCGTCATCCCGAAGAAGTAGCGCAGAACGACCTCGACCGACACGAAAATCGTGATGACGGCGAGAATCAGGACCGTTGCCGCTTTGATCACCTTATTGAGTATGTCGAAGAACATTTGCCACCTCTCGAGAAAACGGGCGGGGGCATTGGAAAGCACCCGCCCTTGAACCTCGGCTATTGGTTGGCCTTGACGAACATGTCCGTCAGCATTTTCCCGTCTTTTCCGAAGTCCTTGATGGCTTCCGGATAGAGTTCCAAAGCGATCTTGCGGAATTTTGCCAATTCGGCTTCACTCAGGGTATTGACCTTCATCCCCGCCTTTTCCATTTCCTTCAGGTACTTTGTGTTGTCCTTGTCGTTCTCGGCCCATTGCCAGGCCCTGGTCTTCCTGGCGGCCGCATCGACGACGGCCTGAAGATCCTTGGGCAGCTTGTCGTAGAACGTCTTGTTCATGATGAAGCACCCGACCTCATTGACGTGGCCGGTGAGCGAATAGTATTTCTGCACCTCGTAGAACCTGGCCGTGTACGTCATGGACGGCGGGTTCTCCTGAGCGTCGACCACGCCGCTTCTCAGCGCTTCGAACAATTCGGTGAAGTCCATGGGGGTGGGCGCGGCGCCGCATGCCTTGAAGAATCCCGTGTGAACCGGGGTGGGGAGGGTCCGAATCTTGAGTCCCTTCAGATCGTCCACGGTCTCGATGGGTTTACGGTTGTTGGACACGTGCCGAAAACCGTTGTCCCAGAAACCCAGGCTGTGGAAGCCGGCGGCAAGCATTCTCTTTTCGAGTTCCTTGCCCGGAGGTCCTTCCAGGACTTCGAACTGCCTTTTCAGGTCCTTCCAGAGGTAGGGAAGAACGGTGATGCCCAGTTCGGGCACATTGCGCTGGAAGTTGGCGACCCCGCCCAGGGCCGATTCCAGGGTTCCCATCCTGACCATTTCCATGGTCTCCCGAACCTTGCCGAGTGCTCCGGCATGATGGACCTCGACGGAAATCTTCCCGCCGGACGCCTTTTCCACTTCCTGTTTGAAGAATTCCGCGCCCCGCCCCCAGGAATGATCCGCCGCCACCGGGTTGGCGACCCGGATCCGGTATTCCGCGGCTTGGAGGCTGACCGTTGAAGCCAAAAGGAAAACAACGATCAGGGCGAAGACGACGTGAAACGACCTGCGATGACTCTTCATGGTTTTTCTCCTTGCTTCGGGTTAATGCACAAACGAATCGGCCGGGCACTCTTCGGAGTTCCGCCTGCCTGTTCGCGCGGGTTAAGCGTCGGGGCGGCACGCGCGACGCAGCCCGCTTCCCTTTCCGCCGGCGCATCGCTCCCTCACGCCCTGCGTGGAGTCCTGGGAACCGCCTCCAACACACCGGAGGCTCGTCGACATCCAGGATAAGCCCATCATGCGGAACGGGAGGAATACCGGGTGGAAGCTGAGGAAAAAAAGGGCTTGGAGATCCCAAAGGACTGGGGCGAAGGGCGAACGGGCGGTTGCTGCCGAGCTGAGCGGGTCCGTCCCCGGGTGGTTCCGACAGACAGCCTCCCGGCATCGAACGAGGCCCGAACCGGAGGCCGCGGGATCGTTTGCCGACGTCCTTCGGCCGCTCCTGATTCGATCTCGGACTGATGCCGGCATTGGGTACTCCTACAGAATCATCCTCCCGGAGCGCGTCACCGGGCGTCACCGTTTTCCAGGAACGATTCCAGGCCGACAAGAGCTTGCACGTAAGGCCGGGATTTCTATCGGAATTGTTAACAATCCTATTGGCAATGTTGTTTGCTGTCAAGACAATTCTTGGCCGGAGCGCAAAATTCTCTCCTTCGCGTTCGCGCCGCCGCGGCACAGAAACGGCATCGGGTTCCGTGCCGGGACGTCCGGGAGGCGTTTCCCAGGGGGACCCTGCTCACGGGCGCGCAACGAAGATCCGCGCGCCCCGGATTTGCGCGAGAAAACCGCCGCACTTCGAACGGGCCATCCCGGAGCGAGGCGCTGCGGGAGTGGTCAAGCATCCGGGGAAGTGATATAAGAAAACATGTCGATTCCGGCTGCCGGTCCTCATTTTCGCCTGACCCGAAGGCGCTTCGATGGAGGACCGGCACCATGACGTTCGAGACCTCGACGGCATTCAATCCCGGAATCGGGAGACGACGGACGGCTCATACCGCGGAGACGGAAGGTGGACTCGTGATTCCCAGGATCCTTCCGCCGAGGCAAGGGAGGGGAAAATGAGGTTGCATGTCGCAAGAACGGGTTGCAGCATCTTTTTGATCGTTATTACCGTACTGGCCGCCGCGACCATGGGGCAGGCCTCGGACGGGGACGTGGGCATCGTCTTGACGCAGATTTCCGAGAATGAAACGGTGGGAGTTCTGCCGGGAGAGAACCTGAGCTTTCAGGTCCAGGCGGGATGGAAGATCATGGAGCGCGGCCCGGCAAGGCTCGATGCCGAGCTTTTGGGAAAGCGGATGACGCGGATTGAATTCTATCTCGGCAACAAGACGCTCCTTGTCCAGGCCGGCCGGGACGAACTCTACGTCAAGGGATTCATTGCCGGCTCCGGTGCGCTCACGGGGTTGACGGCGGGCGAGAAGCGCCTTCTCAAGGACGCGCTGGAAAACAACGGGAGGATCGACCTGGGCGAGAATACGGAAACGTTCCTGCACGCTCTCAATATTCTCTCTTCCTGGCCGAGCAACATGCTGGTTTTCATCTGGCACGACAGCGACGAGGCCATGTCCGCGGTCGGACGCGAGAAGCTGGCCGTCATGCCGCGCAAGGATTTCAATGCTCGAAACACGGAAGCATTGAAGCTGGTTCCTCTCGACCGGCCCGCCGTGGAGCGCATGGCCCCGCCGGTTCTGAACATGACCGCCACCGACGTCAGAGAGATCGCCGTGGTGCAGGGATGGACGAACATATGCCGGAGAATCGGTCATTCCTACACCGGGCGCTACTTCAAGTGCATTGACGACTTCGGGCTTTGCCTGGAGAGAAGGTACTTCAATTATACGCATGTCGTGGGCGGCAGGCGTTGCTTCGGAAGATGCGGGGTGAGGTGCACGGGTGTTCCCGAGGTGAAGATCTACACCAGGGATTGTTTCAATCACGACGCATGCGTCACGAGACTGGGCTACACGGCCTTTTCGTGCGACATCATGTTCACCTTTTGCGCCGACGACGTGATGAATGCGCCAAGGTGCCGATGACGTCCTCGGGGTCAAACCTACACTTTTCACAAAAACACTCTTTTCACAAGAATACACGGGTTGTCCGGGGGTAAGTTCCAGACGGATCAGGGCCGGGCCTGCCGGCCCGCGTCCCCGGCATATGACGCCGGGGACGCGCAGGCGCGGGCATTGGGCGATTCACACAAGGTTGCGTTCAAGTCCGTAGCATCGGGCGGGAAGGCATTAAGCCTTCCCCTTGCCGGATCTGACCGGCACATCGGTCCGCAGGGGCCAAGTCTATCCCCTTTCGCGTCGCCTTTTTCGCCGGGCAGGTGTTGTGTGATCTTGAACGCACGTCGGTATCAAACGTTGTATGAAACGAACGACTATTCGAGGAGGACGGGCTCATGCTCCGGAAACAGGACCCGATGAAGACGGCGGGCTGGAAGAGGCTGTCGGATCATTTCCAGACGATGAAAGACGTTCAGATGAAGGACCTCTTTGCCGAGGACGGGGGCCGCTTCCAGCGTTTTTCCATCCGGTTCGGGGATATCCTGGTGGACTACTCCAAGAACCGCCTGAACCAGGAGACGCTCCGGCTTCTTCTGGGGCTTGCGGAGGAGGTCGGCCTCAAGGATGCCGTCGAAGCGATGTTTACCGGCGAGAGGATCAATGAAACGGAAGACCGGGCCGTTCTCCACACGGCGCTGCGCAACCGGTCCGATGCTCCGGTTTTTGTGGGCGGCAGGGACGTGATGCCGGAGGTGAACGCCGTTTTGAAGAAGATGGAGGAGTTCTCCCGGCGAGTAATCTCCGGCCGGTGGAAGGGGTATTCGGGAAAACGTGTCCGGGACATCGTCAACATCGGCATCGGCGGTTCCGACCTGGGGCCGAAAATGGTTGCGGAATGCCTTCGGCCCTACGCGGTGAAGGGCCTGTCGGTCCACTTCGTGTCCAACGTGGATGGAACCCACATCGTGGAGACGCTCAAACAGCTGGACCCCGAGACCACCCTGTTCTTGATCGCATCCAAGACGTTCACGACACAGGAAACGATGACCAACGCGCATACGGCCAGGGACTGGTTCCTGAAGCATGCGGGGGACCCGGCGCACATCGCCCGGCACTTTGCGGCCCTTTCCACCAACACGGATCGAGTGAAGGCTTTCGGCAGCGATCCGGAAAACATGTTCGTCTTCTGGGACTGGGTGGGAGGGCGATACTCGCTGTGGTCGGCCATCGGGCTGTCCGTCGCCTGCGCCATCGGTTTCGAGGGGTTCCTGGAACTGCTGCAAGGGGCTCACGAGATGGACCGCCATTTCCGCGAGGAGCCTTTCGAGCGGAACATCCCGGTCATCCTGGCTCTCATCGGCATCTGGTACAACAACTTTTTCGGTGCCGAGAGTGAAGCCGTCCTGCCCTACGATCAATATATGCATCGCTTTCCGGCCTATTTTCAGCAGGGGAACATGGAGAGCAACGGGAAAAGCGCGGATCGCGGCGGGGAGAGAGTTTGCCACCAGACCGGTCCCATCATCTGGGGCGAGCCGGGGACCAACGGCCAGCATGCATTCTATCAGTTGATCCACCAGGGCACGAAGCTGGTCCCGGCCGATTTCCTGGCCCCGGCCCTCAGCCACAACGACGTTGGAGACCATCACGCCATCCTGCTCTCCAACTTCTTTGCCCAGACCGAGGCCCTCATGCGCGGCAAGGACAGGGAGGAAGTCATCGAGGAATTGAGAAGAGAGGGCAGGAGCGAGGACGCAATTCAGCGGCTCTGGCCGCACAAGGTATTTGAAGGAAACAAACCGAGCAATTCCATTCTGTTCCGGAAGCTGACCCCGCGGGTGCTGGGAAGCCTCATCGCCATGTACGAGCACAAGATCTTCGTCCAGGGCGTGATCTGGAACATATTCAGCTTCGACCAGTGGGGCGTGGAGCTCGGCAAGCAGTTGGCGGCGAGAATCCTCCCCGAGCTGAGCGATCGCACGACCGTGGCGGCCCACGACTCCTCCACCAACGGTCTGATCAACGCATACAAGGAAATGAGGGGTTGAGCCGGGAAAACAGGCTTGGGGAGCGCGCGGGTGTGCGGTCGAGATATCCCCGGGGAGGAAAATGAGCGCCCGGTTGATGGCGACAAAAGCCGATCTTCCGCGAAAGGCATGCTCTCACGCCGCCATTCCGGCAGGGCTCGAGCGAAGGCCGGCATCGAATCTCAAAATATCATCCTGCGGGATTTGCTCTCGCGATCATTCGCCACGGCCGGGATCGTCGGCGCGGATATTGAGCCGTTTCATTTTGCGGCGCAGAGTGTTCTTGTCGATCCCCAGCTCCCTGGCGGTGGCCATGCGCCGCCACTGGTTGCGGTCGAGGGCGTCCCTGATGGCGCGCGCCTCGTTGTCCCTGAGCGACAGTCCTCCCGAATCGGGAAGAACGCACGCGTGAGCGTGCAGGTATTCCGGAAGGAAGGCGGGCTGAATCAACCCGCCTCGGCACAGTATAAACGCATATTCGATGACGTTTTCCAATTCTCGGATGTTGCCGGGCCAGTTGTGACGCATGAAAACGGCCAATGCCTCGTGACTCAGCCCCAGGATGTTCTTGTTCCGCAGCTTGTTGAGGCGCGCGATGAAATGCTCCGCGAGCAGCGGGATGTCTTCCTTGCGCCGGGCAAGCGTCGGCAGCTCCAGCTTGACCACGTTGATGCGGTAATACAGGTCCTTGCGGAATGATCCTTCCGCGACCAGTTGAGCCAGGTCCCTGTTGGACGCGGCGACAATCCGAACGTTCGCCGTTACCGTTCTGGAGGAACCGAGGGGCTCGTAGGTCCGCTCCTCGAGAACCCTCAGCAGTCTCACCTGCAAAGCGGGTGAAACGTCCCCGATTTCATCCAGGAACAGCGTACCGCCTTCCGCCTGTGCGAAGCGGCCCGCGCGGTTCTTCCTGGCATCCGTGAATGCGCCCGCGACATGTCCGAACAGCTCGGATTCGAGCAGAGTATCGGGAAGGGCGCCGCAATTGATCGCCACGAAAGGACCCGCCGCACGGGAGCTCAAGCTGTGCACCGCGCGGCTCAACAGTTCCTTGCCGGTGCCGCTCTCACCTTGAATGAGCACCGTACTCTCACTTCGCGCCACCTCCGGCAGAATGGCAAAAAGATCCAGCATTGCGGGGGACTTGGAAACAATGTCCTGGAAACGATATTGACGGTCGATTTCCTTTCGCAGCGTTTCCACCAGGCTGAGGTCCCGAAACGTCTCCACTCCGCCGATGGTGTGCCCCGATGCGTTCTTGAGCAGAGCCGTGCTCACGCTGATGGGGATTTCCCTGCCGTCGGCTCTGAGGATTGCAACAGGTTTGTTGACGATGGGCTTCCTGGTTTCCATGGTGAACTTCAAGACGCAGGTGGACTCGCAGACGTTGGCTCGAAAGACTTCGCAACACGGCCGTCCAATGGCGTCCGATGCCGAAACCCCCGTGATCTCTTCAGCCGCCCGGTTAAACGATGTGATCCGCCAGTCGAGATCCACCGTGAAAACCCCGTCCGCAATACTGTCGAGGATGGTTTCCGTCTGCGGGGACAAGATGTGCTGTTTTGCCGTTTGAGCCACTGGATTTTCCCCTCCGAGGAACGTCTCTTTCTCATGGATCGTGCCCGGTCGGGCCGGCAGGCCGGCGACCCGGGACACGCACATTCCGGAAAAGCCGTGAAAGGCCCTTTCGCCCGAACACCAGGGCATTGCCGGGGAAGCGGTTTTCATGGGCCGAAGGTTTCGGCCCATGCTTTTCATCAGCCGCTTCCGGGGCATTATTCTCCATTTAATCAGGAGGCAGTGACCGCGTCAATAACCTGAAGCGTTTTGAAATGTTCGAGAAATCGAAAACCCGGAAGCTCCCGCCGTCAGGACCGACGGGCTCGGCGCACGGTCGAAAGAGACCCATGCCGGTGACCGGCCGGTCCGGTGCTCATGGGCGAAATTCATCGGGGAAGGGGGATGCGTTTTCCCGGGGTGTTCTTGGTGCATGGATTGAATGCTGCGGTCGGGAAGGGAACAAGCCGTACCCGGCACAGCCGACTCGGGTGCGAATCGTTCCTTCCTCGTCTTCAAGGGCCGGGAGCGGACGGCCGATGACGGGCATCCGGGAGAAGAGGACGGCAGCGCGGCATGGGGTGAGGCGTAAGATCACTTCGTTCCGATGGGATGACCGCATACCGGGCAGCGCCTGTGGACGCAAGGAATTCTGTGCCCATGGGGAAGCTCCGCCCCACACTGCAAACAGACGCAGAAACCGCGCGGCTCGGTTTTCGCGCGTTCCCGCGCGTTTCGCTTTGCAGAACTGCGACCGGATTCCCGCCCGGGGTCTGCAACAACATCGCCGCCGTCGGGATCTCCACCGTGAGCGCGGCGTCGATGCCCACCGGGCCCACAATCCGGAGCGTCACTCCTCGCACAGCTCCTACCCGCGAGGTGGTGTCGTCCCGGTTGACATCCGGGCAGCCTGAAAAAAGGCTGGTCCAGTTGCCGCTCGTGATAAGCCCGAAGCACTTCATCGATTTGTCCGGCCACCCCATGAATAATGTGGAGGCCGAGGTTTTCCCCATAATGCAGCAGTCGTGGGCTCAGGGCCCCGCAAATCAGCGTGTCGACCCCTCTTGTCCGAAGTGCCCGCAGTCGGTCGAAGCCGCTCATGTCGTAGAGGACGATTTCACGACCCGCCGCAACGTCGGTCTCATTCTCGTGGATGATGAAAACCTTCGAGCACCAGTTGAGGACTGGAGCGACTCGTGAGCGGAATACCGGTATGGCGAGCATTTTGGTCTACTCCGCAACCTTTCACTTTCCGAAACAATGTGAGACAAAATCATCGCCGGCGTGGAATCGCAACCGACATGCGATCGGACGCATTCGGTCCCCGGCTCCCCAATTGATCCAGCGACCGGCGCCGTACCCGGTGGACTTTTTCCACATCGGGTCTTATCGTCTCTTTGCAGGAGCACTCGACCTCCGGCGGTCAACCTGTCGGAGTCACGGGGACAACATCCACGGCGGGCGCCTTCCTGCCGCTGCCGGGCTCGCCTGGGCATGCAACCGTTTTTCCGTGAGCGCAAGTGCGGGACCTCATCCACTCGAAGCTGCTATCAAGAAATGTGCCTATGTCTAGATGACTGGGCAAAACGGTATCGACAACACGGACATTGGCTCCTGGCGACGCAACAGGGGATTCAACAGCGCCCGCTGCTTCGAGCTCGATCCCGCCCGGGGTCGCGTAGCGTTCCTTGACCGGGGGCGAGAGGCGGGTGCAGATTGTTTCCGGACGGGGTTCCGCCGCCGCCCGGTACGCCGTTTCGGACGCACGCGGTCTTTGCCCCGCTTTCGGCACGAGAGACGCTATGGCAACTGGCATGCCCGTTGCTCTACGCCGTGGGGAAAACCGCGATCCGACAGCCGCGCTTCCGGGTGGATCATGGAGAGGTCGATCCGTTTCCGACGGAGTAACCGAAGTCGTGAAAATGACCGTCGGCGCGGCTGGAAGGTGCATGGACGCCCGGGTCGATCCCAACCTGCTCGAAACAAGCTGTTTCCTGCCGGGGGATCCCGCGAGCTTCAAGAGCGAGGTCGCTATAAACAAATCGAACCTCCGGAAGGCTCGAGGAGCGGGAATCCGGGCGGCCGGCGAGGACGGCAAAAACAGCGGAGGCCGGCAGGGATCTTGGATCGTCCGCCGGTTCCAAGGAGGAAGTGTATGGCGAGTTTTCTGTTCATTTTGAGCAAGGATGAGAACGAAGCGGCCACCAGGTGTTTCCAGTTTGCCAGGATCGCTCACTCCAAGGGGCACGAGGTCAATCTCTTCTTCATAGACGCGGGGGTGATGTGGGCGAACAAGGAGAGAGACCTCACCCTGAAAACCACGACGGGAGACTGTCCGGGGGATTACCTGCCCTACCTCGTCGAGAATGAAGTTCAAGTGGGTGTCTGCACACCCTGCGCAAGAAACCGCAAGCTCGACGAGACGAAGTTTTACCATAACATGGCCCTCGACGGCGGTCCGCACCTGATCGACATGGCCGCTGAATCGAAGGTGTTCAATTTCTAGCAGCCCGCGGAATCCCCACCGCACGGTGCCCGGCTTCGAGCCCTTGCGGCAACGACGATCACGGGCTTCCGGTCTTTTGGCGGTTTGCAGGAAAGGCCGGGCGTTCCCGTAAGATTCGCGCAGTTCATCCTGGATTTACGGCATGACTTTGTGTTAAGTCAGCCGGGGCAACGAACTGCCGCCTGCATCATCTGTAAACGAGAATGGAGAAATCGGCGTGATCATCTGTTTTCCCACGGAAAAACCGCAGGGGCTCGCCAGCATGGTTCTCGACCTTTTTGGTTCGGCTCCCGGCTTTGTCATTGTGGATACGGAAAAAAAAAGCGTTGAGGAAATCAGGAACAGCGATCTGTGCCACGTTCACGGCATGTGCGAACCGTCGAAAGCCCTGGGGGGACGTGCGGTCGATGCGGTGGTGGCGGGAGGCATCGGCAGTGAAGCGTTGACGCGGCTCAGAGCCCAGGGGGTCAAGGTGTATCGTGCGGTCCACGGCACGGTGGGACAAAACATCGTGCTCATCCTCGGCAGGAAACTGGTTGAATTCGACACTCAGTCCAGCTGCGACTGCCGCAACGGGGGCGGATGCCGTCGCTGATTGCGCCACTGAAAAAACGCGGGCGGTCTTCCGTGCCGGCCGCCATTTTCCCGATTCCACTCATGGCATTGCATTCCGGATTGCTCATGGTCCGGGGACTTCCCGGTAGAAGGAGCACCGTCTTCGGACCGCTCGCCCTCCTTTTTAATCCGGCACCTCCATCGTGAAATCGTTTGCGGATCAAACCGGGCGGGTTCCCCGGTTCGCTCCGAACGCTTCCCATCCGGCCGTCCCGTCCCGGCATCGATGCTCGCCGACGAGTGCGGACTTCTCCGGCAATCCCCACGCCAAAACGTCATGAAACCGGGATACGACGGCTCATTGCTTCGGTTCATGGTCTTCTGATGGGAAAAGATATTGCCATTGCTGCTTAGTATTTGTATATTCACATTTAGCGATATGTTGGGGGAAGGCTTCGATGACACATTTCAAGAAAGGTATGAAAGCCCTCATCCACCCAACCCGGGGAAGAATCGCTGAAATGTTTCAGGAGAGGGCGATGTGCGTTATTGACAGCCGGATCGTTCCGGGGGGTGAAGGCCCGCCGGCTCAAATCGGCCGGATCGGTACGGTGCGGAACGCCTGCTTTCGGATAATGCCGGTCGGCGCAGGGAGTGAAAAGGTGGATCCTTCCCGTCCCGATCGGGTGATCGCCGGGGAGAACCAATCATGAGCGATGCTCCAGTCGCGGAAGAGAAAATGTTAGGGGATGATGCGTTGGAGACTCCTTCGGAAGCGGAGCCGAGCCGGATAGACTGGAAGATTATCTGGATGCCCATGGTGCTGATCGTGGGAGCTTTCCTTGCGTGCTTCTACCTGCCGATGGACAGCAAGCGTTTCACCGGTGCCGTCGTTGAATCGCTGGCCCTGGTCAAGTGGTATGCCCGGGAACATGTATTGCTTTGCCTGGTGCCGGCGTTCTTCATTGCGGGGGCGATCTCCTGTTTCGTCTCGCAAGCCGCGGTGATGCGCTACCTGGGACCGGCGGCGAACAAGGCGCTGGCTTACGGCGTCTCGTCCGTTTCGGGAAGCATCCTGGCGGTCTGCTCGTGCACCGTGCTGCCGATTTTTGCCGGGATTTGGAAAAGAGGGGCCGGGCTGGGTCCCGCGATTGCCTTCCTTTACTCCGGGCCGGCCATCAACATCCTGGCAATCGTTCTCACGGCAAGAATCCTCGGCCTGCAGCTGGGCATGGCCCGAGCGGTGGGCGCGGTTTCCTTCAGCGTTGTCATCGGGTTGATGATGCATTTTGTGTTCATCAAGGAAGAAGAGCGGAAGGTGCAGGCGGCCGTTCATCTGCCCCCGGTGGAGGTCGAGCGGCCCCTATGGCAGAATATCGTATATTTCGCCACAATGGTCGGCATTCTGATCTCGGCGACCTGGGGCAAGCCGGCCGATCCCGAGGGCTACTGGAACGCCGTGTTTCAAATCAAGTGGTGGTTGACGGGAGCTTTCGCGGCGGCGCTCGGAATCGAGCTCATCCTGTGGTTCCGCGTGAAGGCGGCGAAGGTGGCGGTTGCGGGGATTGTCCTGGGAGCCCTGGCTTATGCGTTCCCCGATGAGCCGCTCGTCGCTTTCGGAGCGGGCATTGTCGCCTTGACGATCCTCATCACCACGACCCGCGGCGATGCGGAAGAGTGGTTCCTGTCCACCTGGGGGTTCACCAAACAGATCACGCCCCTGCTTTTGGGCGGCGTGATTGCGGCGGGGCTGTTTTTGGGACAGCCGCACACCGAAGGGGTCATCCCTTCCCAGTGGATCAAGCAGATGGTGGGGGGCAATTCCTTCGGCGCCAATTTGTTTTCCGCCGTTGTCGGGGCGTTCATGTATTTTGCGACCCTGACGGAAATCCCCATATTGCAGGGGCTTATCGGTTCGGGTATGGGGAACGGACCCGCCCTGGCGTTGCTGCTCGCCGGCCCGGCGCTCTCCCTGCCCAACATGCTGGTCATCCGGAGCGTGATGGGAACGAAAAAGACGATCGTTTATGTGAGCCTGGTCATCATCATGTCAACGGCCTGCGGGATGGTCTTCGGGTATTATTTCCCTGGTTGAGACCCGCGGGAAACGTGAGGCATGGCCGAGCGTCTTGATGTTGTGGCGTAACGTTGCATAGGGGCGCTGCCGTGCGCAAAGCGCGGGCGGCGCTCGATTCGAAAGGGAGGATTTCATGGAAATCAAAGTGTTGGGTCCGGGATGTCCCAAGTGCCGGCAGACGGAAAAGATTGTCAGGGAAGCGGTTTCCGAGAGCGGCGTGGACGCCGAAATCGAGAAAGTGACCGACATCCTGAAGATCGGTGAATACGGGGTGTTTGGCACACCTGCCGTGGTGATCGATGGTGAGGTGAAATCGGTCGGCAAGATTCCCACCAAGGAAGAGATCAAGCGCTGGATCGGCAAGTAAGCCGTTCGGAGCCGAAGACGGTTTTCCTCTTGAAGGAGGCGGCCCCATGTTGCTCAAAGGCTACCGTAAAGAAGTGGTTCGCCCGGAATGCAGGCCCGAAGCCCGGTCAGTGCATTGCGTCGCCCACCTGGATGAGGATATCGGCCAGGCGATCCCTTATCTCAACGCGGTACTGGGCGGCTTTCAATTCACGAAGGATCCTCTTTCCGTGTCGTTCAAGGTCCATGGAAAACTGATCGCGGTCCATCCGCGGAAAATCGCGGTGAACGCTCTGAGAGACGAGGAAGAGGGGGAAAGAATCCTTGAATGGCTGAAGAGGGAAATCAATGACGCCTGGGAAAGACGCGCGGAGATAGAGCCTCGTTTCGAAAGCGCCCCCAAGCCGAAGGTCATCGAAATCCTCAGGTTCCTGCCGAAAACGAACTGCGGGCAATGCGGGCAGCCGACCTGCATGGTATTTGCGACTCAGGTGGCCGACGGCGGCAGAGGTCCCGAGAACTGTCCGCCACTGACCCGTGAGCAGCGGGAGAAGCTTGCGGGTTACCTGGATCGGTTTCAGTTGGAATGAAAGAACGCGGCCTCCGGGTCGGGGCTTGCGGGATGTCGGTGGAAACGGTGCGCAAAGGACTGAGTTTGGTTAAGCGGGAGGACGGCATAGCATGTCTACGGAGCAGAAAATAAGAATCCTCTATCTGTGCACGGGGAATTCCTGTCGAAGTCAGATGGCCGAAGCCTGGACCAACCATTTGAAGGGGCATTCGATCGAAGCCCTGTCCGCCGGCGTAACGCCTCACGGTCTCGACCCCGGCGCCGTCAAGGCCATGGCCGAAGCGGGACTCGACATATCCGGCCGGTCGTCCAAGGACGTGGACACTCTGGAACATCTGGAATTCGATTACGTGATCACGCTCTGCGACAATGCCCAGCGGGCCTGTCCCGTCTTTCCGGCGAAGACGAGGGTTCTGCACGTCCCGTTCGAGGATCCTCCCAGGCTCGCGGCGGGTGCTCGAACCGAAGAGGAAGCGATGATGCATTACCGCCGGGTGCGCGATGAAATCAAGGCATTCGTTGAGAAACTCCCTGAAGTGCTGTCGCGGGATGAGTGAATCGAAACCGGAGGAGGATCATGGAAAAACCGGCTACAAGAAAACTCTCGTTCCTCGACCGTTTCCTCACGCTCTGGATCGTGCTGGCCATGGCTTTCGGGGTGGGCGCGGGGTATTTCTACCCGGGCATCAAAGAGGTGATCAACCTGTTCCAGGTCGGAACCACCAACATCCCCATCGCCGTGGGGCTTATCCTGATGATGTACCCTCCCCTTGCGCGGGTGAGATACGAGGAGTTGCATCGTGTCTTCAGGAACCGCCGGGTTCTGGGCCTGTCCCTGGTGCTCAACTGGGTGATCGGACCGATCCTTATGTTCATCCTGGCCGTGGTTTTTCTTTCGGGTTACCCGGAATACGCCGTCGGTTTGATACTGGTGGGGCTTGCCCGGTGTATCGCCATGGTCATCGTCTGGAACGAGCTGGCCGAAGGCAATCGGGAGTATTGCGCGGGACTGGTGGCCTTCAACGCCATCTTTCAGATGGCCCTGTATGCGGTCTATGCGTACTTCTTCATCACGGTCCTGCCCCGATGGCTTGGGCTCGGTTTTGCCATGAAGGTCAACGTATCCATGCTCGATGTGGTGAAAACCGTCATGATCTACCTCGGGATTCCCTTTTTCAGCGGACTCCTCACCCGCTTCATCCTCATCCCGATGAAGGGCGCGGAATGGTACGAGAACAAGTTCATTCCCCGGATCAGCCCCGTCACGCTCGTCGCCCTGCTTTTCACCATTGTCGTGATGTTTTCGCTGAAAGGGGAATATATCGTTACATTGCCGCTTGATGTGCTGCGCATCGCCACTCCCTTGGCCATCTACTTCCTGCTCATGTTTTTTGCGACTTTTTATCTGGCAAAGAAGTTCCGGGCGGACTATCCCACGTCCGCAACGCTTTCCTTCACGTCGGCGTCAAACGATTTCGAACTGGCCATTGCGGTGGCCATCGCCGTTTTCGGAATCCAGTCCGGACAGGCTTTCGCGACGGTGATCGGACCCCTGCTGGAGGTGCCCATCCTCATCAGCCTGGTCAATGTGGCCCTGAGATTTCGACGGAAGCATTTCATAACGGACGGCGGCCGGCCCGGAGCGGCCTGAAATGACGCCCATGAAGCGCTGAGTCCCATGACTTCAGCGACCCGACCGTGGCATTGAACGCCCGGTGGGCCGACCGAATCGGTTCGGGAACCTTTTCTTCTAAGCGCTTGTTACCCGAAGACCGATTTTCATAAAAGGAGGCGCACCATGAAGAAAAACGATTGGAAATATCTCCTCGATGCATTGCTTTTCGTGGATTTGTGCTCCGTTGCCGCCATCGGGTTGCTGCTGGCTTTCGTCATTCCGTCCGGGAGAGTGCCGGACGCGTCCAAGTTTTTTATGGGCCTGCATCGGCACGACTGGGGGGATATTCATCTGTTCCTTGCGTTATTCCTGCTGGGACTCCTGGTCCTGCACGTCTGGCTGAACTGGACATGGGTGGTCAATTCCACCAGGGGATATTTTGGAGAGCGCTGGAAGAAGGTCCTTTGGACCCTTGCCGGCGCGTGGCTTTTCGTTCTGTTTCTCGCTTGGATGGTAGTGAAACTGTAAGGAGGGTTGAGTGAGGAAATTGATCGGTTTATTGGCTTTGCTCGGTCTGCTGACTCTGACCACGCCCGCTTTTGCAGCGGATGAGCCGCCGCCCCTGCCGGAGGTGCCCGTCAAAGGGATGGTTACCATGGTCGACGTCGGCGCCGAGAAGTGCATTCCCTGCAGGATGATGGCGCCGATCCTGAGAGAATTGGATGAAGCCTATAAAGGCCGTGCCGCTATCGTGTTCATCGATGTCTGGAAGTACAAGGGGCAGGAAAAGAGGTTCGGCGTTCGTGCGATACCCACGCAGATATTCTATGACAAGGAAGGGAAAGAAGTGAGGCGCCATGAGGGATTTCTGGACAAAGTGAGGATCGTCGAGATATTCAGAGAACTCGGAGTGCAAGACTAGCCTGCTTCCGGCTTCAGTCAAAGACTAGATTCCCGGATGGATATCGAACGTGTCGGTCCCGAGCGCCGAACCGTTCCGTTCGCCGGTTCAAAGCAAACCGTTCGCAGACGCTGGAGGTGTAATGCTCGACCAACTCTTTTTGACGGTGAATTCCTGGATGTCGACGGGAACGGCGCTCGCCGCGCTGGGTTGTTTCCTGTGGGGGATCATCAGCGTGGCCTTCAGCCCGTGCCACATGGCTTCGATCCCCCTCATCATCAGTTACGTTGCCGGGCAGGACAAGGCGCTCAACGCGCGGCACGCGGCTCAATACGCGGTGGCTTTTACGGTCGGATTGTTCATCACCATCGCCCTGGTCGGCATCGTCTGTTCGCTGCTGGGGCTGATGCTGGGCGAAGTCGGTCCCTACTGGACCATTCTCGTTGGAGCCATATTGATCTGGGTGGCCTTGGATATGCTGGGCCTGACCCGGTGTTCCATGTCCGGAGGGCTCATCTCGAAAATAAAAATCAAGGGGCTCGCCGGGGCCTTTCTGCTGGGGCTCGCCTACGGTGTCCTGTCCGGTTCCTGCACCTTCGGGTTCATCGCGCCGATCCTTGCCATTATCACCATCCAGCAGAAAATCTTCACCGGCGTGCTGTTCATAGTCCTTTTCGGCATCGGGCACTGTATCCCTATCGCGGTTGCAGGGAGCTCGACCGCGACCGTGAGGAAATTGCTCGAAAACAGCTCGTTTTACGAGGGCGGGGCCTGGTTCAGAAAGTGTGCTGGGGTCGCCATCGGTTTGCTGGGAATCTACTTCGTTGTCCGCCCGTTTCTTCCCGAGGTTTCATAGGCGCCGCGTCGATAAGGACCTGATCCGCTCTGATGAAGGCGATCTGTTTCCGTTGCTGCCAGGGGAGGCCTGTTTCCTTGCGGGCTCCGGAGTTGTCGGAAGAATGGGGCGCATCCTTGGGTTTCGTGTTGGGGCTGACTGAAGGGGAGGAACGAGGAGACGGCCGCTCAAGAACAGGTTGGAGAGGCATTGGGGACGATGCGGGATGCTCACCGGCCCCGCTTGGCAGCCGCGGCGCCAAGGGGACCGGGCGTCCCTGGCCCGTCTCCATGTCCTTGCCCGCTTGGTGGGGATTTTTACCGGCGGCGGCCGGTCGCCTTGAAGTACACCCGTTTCCCAAGGGGTTCGCCGATAAGCATTCCCGCCGCGACAAGCTCCTTCACGAGTCTTGTCGCCTCGGCGGGCGCGAGGCCGAGTCCTGTCGTGAGATCGTCCAACGTGCAAGGCCTCCTCGACACAAGAGCCAGGACTTCCCCGGGAGTCCTCTTTGAAAGGCTCCTCCGAGAGTGTCTGCGACTGCCTCCGATCACTTCCGCTTTGCCCTCGAAGGAGGCAGCGAAGGACTCCATGAGGTCGCGAGACACCGGCACGGCAGAGGGATGGGCGGGGGGGCGAACGACGGTATTCAGAAGTATGCGGTCGGGGGCGATCCACTCGGCAATCTCCCTGATCTGTTCGACGGGATGCGGCAGCCCCGTGATGCCGTCAAGCAGCAGGACCTCCAGCCAGCATTGGCCGGAGAAGGCCCGGCGGAATTCATACAGGCCGTCGATCATGCGGTGAAAGGTGATATCCTGATGGGGCCGGTTCACCTGATGGAACAGATGCTCCTCACCGGCATCGAGCGAGGGAATGACGAGATCGGCCCCAGCCAGCGCCTCCCTGACCTCCGGCAGCCAAAGCAGGGAACTGTTTGTCAGCACCGCCACGGGGGAAGGGGTCATTGCCTTGATGGCACTGATCAGGCTGCCGAGCCCCGAGTGAAGGGTAGGTTCTCCCGATCCGGAGATCGTGATGTAGTCGGGCTCGCCGGCGAGGTGGCCCTCCAGCTCGGTGAGAACCGCTTCCACGGGGACCCACTCCCGCCTCCTGGTGGTCTTGAGGGTTGTTTTCCCAAGTTGACAGTAAAGGCAATCGTAGGTGCAGGTCTTCAAAGGAATGAGATCGATGCCAAGAGACCTGCCGAGGCGTCGTGAAGGAACGGGACCATAGACGTGAGAACTCATTTTCTTTCGCCTGCCCCCCGCGTGTTCACCTTCCGCCTGAAGCCCGGGACGGCGCGGCGGGGAGAAGTCGACCGGCCTCTCAGCCGCAACGAAACACCTGCTTTGTCGTCGCTTTTCCCCTGCATTCGGACGGGAGATCCGTCAACCCGGTCGAGACAATCTTTGAGGCAGTCTCTGCAGCTTGAATCCTGTGGCCCTTTCCGAAAATAGAGTGCAAACCCCTCCAGCCATTCCATGTTGGTGCGTGGGCACAGTTTCAGGAATTCCAGAAAATGGACCAGTCGGTCAACCGCAACTGCGTCGATGGCATGCTGGATACGGCAGGCGTTGGCTTCCGCCTGTTGCGGATGGAGTTGCAGGGTATTGATGAAGAACTCCCTCAGGATGTCGTGACGGCGGACGATATCTTGTCCGAGACGGCGTCCTTCAGCGGTGAGGGTAATCGGGCTGTAGGGACTGTAGTTCACGAATCCGCGGCCGGCCAGCGCCTTCAATGCCCCCGTCACCGAAGCGGGCTGAACGTTCATCTGGTCGGCGATATCTTTGACCCGAGCCACACGATGGGATCCCTGGAGGTGGTAGATCGCCTGAAGATAGTCTTCCAGGCTTGCGGAAAGCCCTTCCGCACTATCGGGCCCCATATCGCTCTCCCTGGTCTGGCATGATCTCTTCATCTCTCCCTCCCACTCTTCAAACAAGCTCTCTTCCTCCCGGCGCCTCTTTCCCGGAAAGAAAACTCCCCTCATTGCCGCATCATTCGATTCTTGGGTAGCAAAGCTTGCGCCAGCTTCAGGGCAACGGGGCATGATTCCACGCTCGAGCTCGTGCATGCCTGATTCGAATGGTGCGAGGACCTCCCCCGAGCAGCGACGGACCAGCCCCTGGGATTGGAACAATATGCACCATCTGGAGCTTGTTCTCGGGTGCATATTGTTCCACTGAATTTCCCCAGCGCGGCGTGCGATGTATTGATTTCCTTTAGAATCATGATGTTAGGCCGGCCTGCTTGAGATCCGTTCGCACGGCATCGCTGTTGCTAAAAGGTTGAGTGCTTCACTTGGGTTGCAGGTTCGAACCTGCTGCCGCATGGTTTCACTTTCAACGAGTGGAGTTCGAAGATAGTGCGGTCTGGGCGTAGCAGCTCGATCCTACTCCAACCAAGCTCAATCCTTCCCTGTTCACGATGAACGCGGAGCGGCCGGGGACTGTATCCAAAGGTCGCGCCTCGTGGAACCCGCACACCAGCGTTTTCAGGAACCGGCAAAGAGCAGCCCGGAATTCGGGCCCGTGACAAAAACCACGTGATTGTCATAAGGAGGCTTGAATGGAGCGTTTCGGTGCACGATACCTGGAAGAACGCAAGCTCATTCAGCGCTGGCCACAGCCGATCCCGGCCATTGTGGCGCTTGTGTTGACCCTGGCGGTGTTCTACGCCACCTGGTGGATCTTTCAGGACCCCCGCGGGTGGCTGCGGATGTACACCCCTTACGTGGGTTACATGTACACCCGCTGGTGGCTGATCATGCTGATCTGGATGGTCTACATCTTCAATTACTGGCCATTCAAGCGCAACTGGCTGGAAAGGACCCACCCGGTCGTCAAAGGGGTCATCCTCACCGCGATTTCCGTTGCGATTCTGCTGGTGCTCATCAAGGGCTTCTTCGAATCCCTGCTGGGCAACTACGGGATTGCCTATTTCAACCCCGACAACCTGATGAAACTGCCTAAGATGACGGAATTTTTCGCCCTTGAATACGCCTCGCTGGCCTGCCTCATGTTCGCCGCCATCGCCTCATGGTTGAGCCCTGCCTGGGTCGTGGCCTGTGAGGAGGTCCCCTGGCAGGACATGAACCAGCCGGGCAAGGGTATCAGCATTCTGGTCATGACCTTCTTTCTGAGCACTCTGGTCTTCTTCATGACCATGCATTCGCACATGGGAATTCTGTACTATCCCTGGCAGTATTTCACCTCCATCGCGCCGCCTTATTGGGAAAAATTCGCCAACACGGTTTCGGGCAACTTTCACGTGGCCTGGATCATGTGCTGTACCGTGACAGTGTGGCTCGTGGAAACCATCTGGGAGCGTTTTCCGTTCAAGCTCATCCGGAGAGACTGGCTGCGTCGGGTGACGGCCTTTTTCGGGATCATCGCCATTGCCTGGGCCATGCATTTCTTTCTCTATTTTGCCCAGGAGCTCACCTGGGGACCGGCCATACGCGGCACCCGGCTCATCAATGCTCCCGATTGGCGTTGGCTGCACGTGGGTGAAATGGCGGTGTTTTTCCTGGTGCCGGCCCTGTTTCTCAATTTCTATTGCGGCAACTGGCCGCGGCGCTTCAGCCTGCCGGTGAACGTGCTGATCCGCACCGCGATTACCCTCGCGGCCGCCGTGCTGCTTTACATTTTCTACTACGCAACCTCCCACGATTTCCTGGGAACTCAAAAGGGGTTCATGCACGAACAGCAGTTCCCGATGATTCCCACGATCTGGTTGATCAACATCTGGCTCGCGCACCACTGGTTCATGGACAACTGGCCTGCCTGGAAGATGGAGCCGAAAACCGCGGAGGAAATCACTCGGGATCATGCAGCCGAACGGGCGCAACTGGCTGAAATCAGGTGGAGTCCGGCTCTGGGCTGGGGGCTGGGGGTCGGTACCGTGTGCGGGGTGGCTTTCTACTTCTTTGTCCTGAATATTCTTCCCTGGGCCTACAAATCCATCACCGTCATCAAATGACGTGAGAGAAGGAGCAGCCATGTCTGAAGAAAAAGCCAAAATCAGCCGCCGCGATTTTTTCAAGGGAGCGGCCATGGGCGTTCTGGGGGGCGCTGCTTTGGGGATGGGCCTTTTCTCCTATTCCCCCTGGCGCAAGGACTACTTGCCGAAAGCGGGGCGTAAGCTCGTGGACATAGGCACCTGCAAGTCCGTCAAGGTGACGAACATTTCGGAGACCAGCTGGTTCGAAAACTCGGTACTCATGGGTGACATCAAAGGCGCGGGTGGGCTCCTGGTCAATCAATACAGCTACAACTGGCCGCCCTTCGGTGATGGTACGGGCCTGGGAAAAGGAACCTATGAGAGCGGCGTGGGCAGGATTCGGCGCTTCCTTCCGAACAACCTCGAGGAAGCGTGGGCCGTGGCCGAAAAACTGGCCGTTCATCCGGAGAATGCGGGTGGATTTGCCTGTCTCATTGAACTGGAGGGACTGGACGGCAGGACGCGCAAATTCCTCCTCGACAGTGGTTGGTCCTACAAGTGGATGGACGAGTGTTTCAAACGCGAGGGCATCGACCGGATGCTGATGAACCGGGAAATCGAGGCTATCATCATTTCTCACGAACACTTTGACCATTTTTGGGGAATTCCGGTCACCTACAAGTACGATCCCGCCATTACCACCTACATCCCCGAAGGGTTCTATCCCGAAGGGCTGCAGTACCTCAAGGATGCCGGTCACAAGGGAGAGCTGATCAAAGTCAAACCGGGTCTCAATCCCATCATCCCCGGCCTGGCGACCTTTGTTTTCGCCGTTCCCATCATCTGTCGCGTCTACGGGGAACAGTCTATCTACGTCAACGTGAAAGACCACGGCTTGGTCAGCATCACCGGATGCTGCCACCAGGGCATCATCCAATTTGCCGAGACGGCCTTCAAGGAGGTCAAGTACGAAAAGGATCAGCTCTACGGCATCTACGGCGGTCTGCACATCTCTCCTTTCGAGGACTGGGACCCCAAGTATGACGACCTGGTGCTCTCCCTCGGAAAATACGGCTTTCAAAAGATCGGATGCAACCACTGCACCGGGTTGCTCTGTGCCAAGAAGTTCGTCGAAGGCGGCTATCCCGTCGTCAAGGGGACGGCGCGTTTCCGGACCAAGGAAACCAACTACCTTGGCAACGGCGACAAGATCGGCTTCGGGACCGAAGTGTGAGGACCTCTTCGGCAACCATGGTGGGAATGCGCTGTCTTTCCGACGTGTTGCTCTTCCGGGAGGTGAATGATGGTGAAGAGTCCGAGAGAAAAGGCAAGATGCCTGTTGTTGATCGTTCTTGCCATTGGCACGATGGGATTTTTCGGGCCAAAACTCGTTCCGGAAATGAAGGAATTGCTCGATGCCTTCAACAATCGGGTTCAGCGGGCCGCGGTTTTGGAAAAATACGGGGAACAGGACGTGGTGCCCCGGGAACTGACCATGTGCGACATGGCCAGGCCGGTGGTTACCGCTTCCGAGGAAAGGGACGGCATCACCTATTATACCCTGGAGTCCCGGGTCGAGAAGTGCGAGCACTCCGAAGCGGCCGCCGGGACGGTGCGCATATTCGTCCTGGGGTGGAAGAACGGCAGGATTGTCGGCTTTGCCTGGGGCGGCCCCAAGGGAGGCAAAGTCGAGTACTGATTGCGGACGTTTTCGCGGATAAAACGAGGAGTTCCCGATGAAAACCTTGTTGATGCTGTTCGTGTGCTTGTCCATGTTTCCTGTCGGAGTTCCGGGAGCGGCGGAGGTGATTCCTCCGATGAAGGAATGCATGGCCGCCCACGGCTCGCAGCAGGAATACCTGGCCGTGCTCAAAAAATACGCCGACCCGGGCATCATTCGGCAGGCCATGGGGCTGCTGGTTATCAAGAATCCCTCGGTGATGCAAACCGAAACCAGGGGATCTTCCGTCTGCTACACGGTCGAAGGCATCCTGGTCGAGACGAGCAGCGAAATCCCTTCGGATACGACCCAGGTCTACAGGGCATGCTGGGATAACGGCAGGATCGTTTCACTGGAATTTTTCGGGCCAAAAAGCCGGTCGACCACGGAAATCATCCCGGAAATGCGTGAGTGCATGCAGTCCCACGATTCCCGGGAGAAGTATGCCGCGGTGATCGCGAAATACGCCGACCCGGGCCTCATCCGCCGAGCCATGGCCCTGCTGGTGATCAAGGAACCTTCGGTGATTCGGGTGGAACGGGTCGGGGCGGTGATCACCTACACGGTCCAGGGCCGCACGGTCGGCACTTCCAATGAGATCCCGGCCGACACAGTCCAGGTCTACCGGGTGGCATGGAAGGGGGGACGCATCATCTCCCTGGAGTTTCTCGGGGCCGCGGGCGCCGGACGTTAGCACTGCGAAAACACGCGCGGGAGGTCATAAAGCCGGATATGTTCTTGAACCGTTTTTTTCAGGGCGATCTTCATTCCCGCCCGGAACACGGCATCCAGGAGATCCTGCGGGCCGTCCTGGTGCGAGCGAACTTCGTCCCGGCGGTCCGCCGGCGCGTCGGCTGGCGGGGCCTCAAACAGGTGATGGCGGACGCAGAGTGCTGGACGGTCAGGATCAACGGGTTTGCGGGGGTGTTCGGTTTGTTTTTCAGCGGTCTTGAATCGTGCCCAGCCTGGTTCCGAGGCCGGTTTCTCCTGTACTATTTCCCTGATCCCGACGAAGACCTGGTCGAGAAATTGTCGCTGCGGGCCGTTGAATCGACCCAGAGACCGGACTATCTCCAACTCGTCAGGGATTTCCCATCCCATGGCGAATTCTGCGACCTCTTCGGTATCGGCCTGTTCGGCCTCGCCGTCCATTCCCGCGGCAGGGCGCTGGCGCTGAGCCTGGAAAGCCTCTCCTCAATTCGAACAATCGCCGAGGACGGGATTTTTCTCTCCGATAACGAGCAACCGGTGCCGATGATCGCCCCCGGGGGCCGCGACCAGGATTTTCCCGCCATGGAAACGGCGTCCGGGCTTTTCGACACGCTGGCGGCCTCGACCACCTTCAATCTCGGGCAACCGCCGTGCTACCTCAGCGAACGCCGCTTTCCCGCCGAGCAGATCGTCTACGACCGCGCAGGCGTAGCGCGATCGGTTGCAGTCGACGACGTCTGGAAGTCAATCCTTCTCCTGGGCTATGGCGAAAGCCGGTTCGAGAACCTGGAGGAGGCCGACCCCGATACCAACCGGCCTCCCACCCATTGCCTGCGCTGGCATTCACCCGAGCCGTGCCCGGCGGACTACTCGGAGCGGCTCTGGTGGGAGGCACACCGGCTCGAGCCGGGCAAGACGATCGACAAGAAACTGCCGGCGCTCGACGAACGCCCGCCGCTTGTCATTCTCACCGGCTTTCTTGGCTCGGGAAAAACCAGCCTCCTCCAACATTTTGTCGAATACCAGACCCAGCGCAGCCGCTTCGTGGCGGTGATTCAGAATGAGATCGGCGAGGTCGGCCTGGATGGAAAGCTCCTGGATTACACGGTGACCGAAATCGATGAAGGCTGTGTATGCTGCAGCCTCATCGGCAACCTCAAACGGGCTGTTCAAGGCATTCTTGAAAGCTTCTCTCCCGACGCCATCGTTCTTGAAACCTCAGGGCTGGCGAACCCCAAGAACCTGTTGGACGAATTGGAGGAGTTGGCGGAATGGGTCAGATTCGACACCACCGTCACCATGGTGGACGCCCTGAACTTCGACGCCGGCCTCAAGGATTACCGCATCGTCGCCGACCAGGTCGCCGTTGCGGACGTGCTCATCCTCAACAAGAGCGACCTGGTCGACGAAATGCGATTGCGGGATTTGCGCCGTCGATTGCGGCAACTCAACCCGAATGCTCCGGTGGTTGTGAGCTGTCGAGGGGATGTGCCCCCGGCGTTGATCTTCGGCCTGGATGACCGGTCGAGGCCGGAACACGACAGGAATGAACCGGCGGCCGCGGGCGACGACGGACGGCCCCATCGCACGCATGCGCACGATCACCTTATCTCCCGAACCATCCGTGTGCCGCGGGTCCTGGATCGCCAGGCTTTCATCACGGCGATCGAATCGCTGCCTTCCCCGATTTTTCGTGTCAAGGGCCTCATCGAACTCTCCGCTCCCCGGCAGACGACGCTCCTTCAGTACGTTGCCGGCCGCTGGGACATCACGCCTTTTCCCGATCCCCAAACGCAAGATCGTTTCCTGACGTTCATCGGCAGGACGGAAGAACCGGATCCGTTCCAAACGGCGGAGGCGTCGATCCGAGCGGCGGAAACCTGAAAGGCTCGATCGGGGACCCGGTCTCCATACCCATGGGTTCCCGCTCTTCTTGTCATGGGTTTCGTGCAGGGTTCATTTCGAATCAGAGAGCAACTCGCCAAGGTGCATTTTGTTCCCGGATCATTTCCCCTTCCCGCCACGCATCCCTTTCTCCGAGCGTTTCTCCGTTGAAATCAGCCGATAGACACACGGAGCGACTGAATTGGCATTGTTCTTGTTTGTCTGTGAGAGCGGTCGGGCAGGTCGTTCCTCCCCGGAGACCTGTCTCGATTCCACAGTAACCCTTCACACAGGCCCTTGGGAGAGATAAGGGTGAACTCAAGCCTGCGGCATGAAAGGCAAGATTTCACCCTTTCCCTCTCCCGACCGACTCCGGAAGGAGACTTGCCGAAACGATCAATCCTGAGGGATACGAGAAACGGGAGCTCAAAGCAATGGAAACAGATGAAAGAAATGTGGGAAGTGCATGCGATCATGCGCATCATGAGGAAGCGGGCGAGGAGATCATCAAGGTTCGGGAACGGCTTTCGCACATTCGGCACAAATTGATTGTCATGAGCGGCAAGGGGGGAGTCGGCAAGAGCAGTGTGGCCGCCTACCTGGCCATTGGCTTGGGGCGCTTGGGGAACCGGGTGGGACTGCTCGATGTGGATTTCCACGGCCCCAGCATTCCCAGGATGCTCGGCATCTCCGGGATGTTTCGTTTCAGCGAGACGGAAAAGGCTTTAATGCCGCATGAATACGAAGATCACCTGAAGGTCGTGTCCATCGAATGCCTCCTCGAGGACCGGGATGCAGCCGTCATCTGGCGTGGTCCGATGAAGCACGGGGTGATCAAGCAGTTCATTTCGGAGGTTGACTGGGGCGAACTGGATTACCTGGTGATCGATTCACCTCCCGGGACCGGTGACGAACCGCTCAGTGTTGCCCAGACGATCGAAGGCACCCGCGCCGTCATCGTCACGACCCCCCAGGAGATCGCGTTGGCGGACGTTCGCAAATCCATCAATTTCTGCCACCACCTCGCAATGCCTATCGTGGGCCTGGTGGAAAACATGAGCGGTTATGTCTGTCCGCATTGCGGGCAGGAGAGTCCCCTGTTTGGCCGGGGCGGAGGCAGGAGAACCGCCGAACAAATGAACGTCCACTTTCTGGGCGCGCTGCCCTTCGACCCTCGCCTGGTGGAAGCCTCCGATTTGGGGCACACGCTCGCCGAACGCGAAAAAGCAAGTCCTTTTACCTTAGCGCTGTCCAATTTTGTGAGCGAAGTCATCCAACGTTCCGAGGCGCTCGCGGAGTAACAGCACCCGGAGGTCCAAAGAACGAAGTGAAGAAGGCGGAGCACACCCTGGAATCGGCATCCGGGTCGCGGAAGGGAAACGGAGACCGGAACCCGCTCGGATTCGACGACTGCCGGGCGAGGGGCTCCGTTCGTGCGGTCGGGAACAGCCCCGGCTGAATTGAAACCTGGCGTGCCATGGTCTTTTTCCAGACTGCGGTTCTGGTACAGGCTTGCGTCCAAGATGGCGGAGTGCGGAATCATCGCGAAACATAGCGGGCGAGGATGAGCCACGCCTCCACGAATCGCATAAACGTAAAGGAGGCCTTTATGCCCTCCCGCCTTATAGTATCGTCTTGAACGCAATTGCCCATGGCGCCGGCGTCACCACAAGGCATGAAAACAGACTCACACGGGCGTCTATTTTCTAGGTAATTGCGCATGGCGCCCGCGCCACCACAAGGCATGAAAACAGACTCGCACGGGAGTCTATTTTCTAGGTAATTGCGCATGGCGCCCGCGTCACCCCGCGAAGCATGAAAATGGATTCACCCGGGCGTCCATTTTCTACGTAACTCCATATGAAGACGAAGTGGAATGCCGTCTTGCCTGCACCCCCCACACGGTTCCGTTGTGCCGGGAAAGCTCATCGAGCCTCAGGGGCGGCGCAAGAGAGGCCTTTGTGCCATGTCGACAAACGCAATGCCCGACATAGCCGATCTGTATCATCTGGTTGTCGACCATCTTCCATTGGGAGTGGTGGTGCTGGATGCGGATCGGAGAGTCATCAAGTTCAACGCCTGGGCGGGGAAAATCACCGGCTTCAGCCCTCAGGAAGCGGTCGGTCGTTTTTGCGGGGACCTCCTTCGAGGAGCGTTATGCGGCGAATGTTGCCCCTTGCGGGAGGTCATCGACCGGTCGAAGCCCGTAGTTCGAGTTGAAACCACGCTCACCACCCGATCCGGCAAAATCATCTCGGTTCGCATGCACACTGCAGGATTGTTCGACTCATCGGGAAGACTGGTGGGGGCCGTGGAAGCGTTTCGGGACATTTCCCGTCAGCTCACCCTCGAACGTGAACGCACCAACCTTATTACCATGTTCGCCCACGACATGCGATCCTCGGTTTCGGGCATACACGGACTCGGATTGAGACTCACGAGGAAGTTCGCGCAGATCGACGAATCCAAGCGGCAGGAATACCTCAGGGCAATCACGTGCGAAGCGGCAAAACTGGAGGCTCTCGTGGATGATTTCCTGGAGTTTTCAAGACTGGAAACCGGGCAGTTGCGCCTGGATTTCAGTGCCACCTCGCTCGACAAAGAGCTGGAGGAACTCTTCGAAGTTTACAGGCTGAAAGCCGAACGGCACGGCCTCACAATCGAGTTGAAGGTCGACGGTTTCCTTCCGGTGATCGAAGCGGATGCGAATCGCCTGCGCAGAGCTCTCGCCAACCTCCTTGACAACGCCATCAAGTTCTCGATCGCCGGCGGGAGGATAATCATGAGTGCCCGGGAGACGGAGGAAGAAATCCTCATCAGCATCGCTGACGAGGGAATCGGTATCCAGGAGAAAGACCTTCCCTATATTTTCGATCTTTTCCATCGCGGGAGCTCTGCCGGCACGTACAGCGGACACGGTTTGGGCCTCAGCATTGTGAAATCAATCGTCGAGGGGCATGGGGGACGCGTGGTTGCCTCCAGCAACCCGAGCCGAGGCGCCACGTTCACCGTCCACCTTCCCGGAAGGCGCTCATAGATGGGCGATGCCGTCTGAACGAACGCGATCACCATTGCTCTGAACCAGCGATGCCCGGCATCGGCCCTGGGCAGCCACCGATTCCCGGCGTGCGTTCCACGGACGCCGCGCGCGGGTCGGTGCGTCGCATGGAGCCGGATCGACGGGCGCCACGGGTCTCCCTGGCGGAACCCGGGGAAGCGCGGACTCAGGAGGTGGGAGGGGACGAAGGAGGCGTCCCCGGAAGCGATATCGTAATGGTGCATCCGGGGCCGTCGTTGTTGGCGGCAAAGACACGCCCTCCCATGGCTTCCACGAAGCGCCTCACGAGGGCGAGGCCGATTCCCGTCCCTTTGGCGGCGCGGGTCTGATCGTTGTCCACCCGGTAGAAGTCGTCGAAGATCTTTTTCAACGCGTGGCGCGGGATGCCCGGGCCGGTGTCGGACACCGCGATCGCCACCCGGCTTCCCTCGGGCCGCGCACACACCGAAATTTCCCGCTCCGGGCAGCCTTTGCCGAACTTGATGCTGTTCTCGATCAGGTTGATGAGCACCTGGACCATGACCTCCCGGTCGTAGGGGAAGCTGCGGTCCAGGCGGTTCTGCACGGTCAGGGCGAACCCTTCCTGGCGGAGCCGCTCCTGCATGACATCCCGTACTTCGGCAAGGACGTCGTCGAATAGCCCCTCGCGAAGGTCGAGCCGGCGCTGCTTTTTCTCCAGCTTGGAAAACTCCAGCACATTGTTGATGAGCCTGGAAAGACGAGCGCTCTCCGATCCCAGGATGCGGTAATACTCCATTTCCCGCTCCGGGTTGGAGGCGATGCCGTGCTCCAGCATTTCGACGTACATGCGGATGTTGGTGAGAGGGGTCTTGAGCTCGTGGGTCACCGAGGAAACAAAACCGCTGCGGCGCTCCGAGAGATCCGTCACGACCCGGGCGCTCTGGTAGATGGCAAGGAGCCCCAGCAGGATCACCGCGGCCAGCACCGCCACCATCACGTAAAGCGTGGTGCGGCCCGGAGATCGTGGAATGACCTCGCAGGTGAGGGTTGCCCGCACGAATGAAAAGGGACGGGGAAAGCTGCGCTCCAGGGAAAAACGCGGACGGACGACCGGAGCCCCCTCCCGGATGCGCGCGGTCTCCCGTCCGCCGTTCACGGAGGTCAGGGTCAGGCTGGTGAAACGGGCCATGGGCTGGCCGGTGAAATGCGTGTTCTTGAGCTGATCGAGGAGCGCTTCCATCCGGATCACCACCCCCTGCCGGTACACCTGGTTGCCGATGACGATGCGCCGGAACAACAGGGCTTGACCGTTGTCCAGGGAGATCGACTGGAGGGGGTCGATTTCCGCTCGAAGGGCGTCCTCGGGGGCGGGCGACATGGGTGCGTGCGCGGAGGTCGGAAGGGACGAAACGCCGGCAACGCCCCCGGGCGCCGACCGTCCCGGCTGAGTCGCGGCATCGGGTGCCTTGCCCTTCTCGCCGTCCGCCGACCGGCGTTCGGCGGGAGGGGCCGCCCGGTCTTTCTCCACGCCTGCCTTCCCCTGCTCGTCGCTTTGGGCCAGGTTCATGGCCTGCCGGGGAGAGATCTGCTCCACTCGCTTCCCGGTCTGGCCCAGAGAATCCTTTTGCTTCGACGAACGGGCGACATCCAGGTATTTTTCGGCAAAAACCGCGCTCGATTCCTTCTTGACCCTCGCGTCCTTCTCTTCCGATCCGCTCTTTCTCCAAAGCGTCTCCGCGGAGGTGCGATCGGAGCTTTCGGGCGGCATGGCACGCCTGGTGTTGAAAAACCGGTTCACATCCTCCAGGTTTCTGACCAGAGCGCCCCGATCCGGGGACGCCGCGGCTCCGTCCGCCGCCATGGGCGTGCTGAAGGAACCGTCCGGGTTGTTCTGCAGATAGCCCAGTATGTAGGGCTCCACCGCGGGCCGCGCCAGCGGCGAACGGGCTCCCTCGCCCGGCGGGTTGCCGGTGGAGGGCAGGGAGGGCAGATACTCTTCGACGGGACGGCGCTCTTCCCGCTGCACCAGCGCCGCCAGGTCCTGCTCCATCTGGTCGAAAAGCGTGTTCGCGAAAAAGCGCAGCTCCGCGGTTTCCTCCTGTTCGAGGCTGTGGTGGGTCCGAAAGACCAGGTACCCCAGCGGCACGACCAGGGCCATGACAAACACCAGGATAAGCGTTCGCAGGCGCTTCACGGCAGCGGCTCCAGGCGGTACCCCTCACCCCGTACCGTGGGGAGAAGAGCGATATCGGGATTCAGGGCGCAGATCTTTTTGCGCAGCTTGAGCATGTGGATGTCCACGGTCCGGGTTTCCACATCGGGGTCCGCGTAGTTCCAAACCTCCTTGAGCAGTTCCTTCTTGGACACGACGCGGTCGCGATGGCGGTGCAGGTACGCGACGATGTCCATCTCGCGGCGCGTGAGCTCGGCGGTGCGCTCCCGGAACGAGGCGAGCAGGTTCCCGCCGTCAAAGAGGATGCCGGCCACCATGACCTGCTCGTCGCCCACGATTTTGCCCGCCCGCCTGAGCACCGCTTCCACCCTCATCAGCAGTTCCCTCAGCGAGAACGGCTTGCTCACATAGTCGTCGGCCCCCGCTTTGAAACCCTCCAGGATATCGTTCTCGCGCCCCTTGGCCGTGAGCATGATGATCGCCTGCCGGGGTTTCGCTTTCCGGACTTCCCTGCAGATGGCGAGTCCGTCTGCGCCGGGGAGCATCACGTCGAGAAGGATGAGGTCGTGGGAGCCCTCGAGGCAGAGCCTGAGACCCTCGACCCCGTCCTCGGCGCCTTCGACCCGGTAGCCGTGGAACACGAATACGTCGAGAAGCCCCCGGAGGATGGCCGGATCGTCCTCCACGACGAGCACGCTTGCCCTGGATTTTCGATTGGATGCCGTCATCACGTCGAAACAACCCTCCTCGAGCGCCCTGCACGCAAATGATCTTCGTTCCCGTGGGCATTATAGCAGGCAATTCCTGTTCTCAGCGCAAAACTTATGCAAAAGGATCGACTCCACGGTTTTGCAATTCTTTGAATTGTCTTTGATTTTCGCTCCTCCGATACTTGAGGGCACGGGACGGCAGGTCGCCCGTATCGATGAAAAGGAGGAGAAATCATGAAGAAGAGTCATCGAAGAACGTTGACGTTGGTGGGAGGGCTTCTCGCCCTCTCATGCCTGGCGATGACGTATGCAGGCAGAGACGGACGGTTGGCCGCGGCGCCGGGACACAAACCGCCCGATCCGGGCCTCGCAAGGGCAGGGACCGTGAGCCTGTCGGGCCGCCTGATCCAGGACAAGGTGCACATGGGCGGGGATGGAACCGTGACCGTCGCTCTCACGCTCGAGAGCGACCGCGCTCCGGACGGAAACGTTGAGACCCGGCGTGAGCTGGACATGGTGGTGGTGCTGGACCGCAGCGGGTCGATGGCCGACGAGGGCAAGATCACCCACGCCAGGCAGGCCGTTCTGAATCTCCTGTCCCGGCTTTCGGAGACGGACCGCTTCGCCCTGGTCTCGTATTCGGACGACGCGCAAAGACACGGCGGGCTGCTTCCCATCACCCCGGCCAACCGGGCGACATTGGAAAGGATCGTTCGCGGGATTCAACCGGGCGGCGCCACCAACCTGGGCGGAGGTCTGCAGGAGGGCATCGGTCAACTCGCGGAGCTGCAAAAGAACGGGCGTCTCTCGCGCCTGATCCTGATTTCCGACGGGCTCGCCAACCGGGGCGTCACCGACCCCTCGGCCCTGGGGACGATGGCATCGGTTGCCGCCGAGAGAGGTTACGCCGTGAGCACCGTCGGAGTGGGGCTCGACTTCAATGAGCACCTCATGACCGCCATCGCGGACAAGGGAGCCGGCAATTACACGTTCATGGAGAGTGCGTCGGCTTTCGCCCGGGTGTTTGACAAGGAGTTCCGGGACGCCGGCACCGTCGTCGCCTCCTCCGTGGAGGTCCATGTGGCCCTGTCTCCGGGCATGACCCTCGTCCACGCAGCCGGGTACCCCATCGAGGTCGGGGAGGGAAAGGCGATCTTCCGGCCCGGGGACCTTCGTTCCGGCCAGTCCCGCAAACTCTTCCTCACCCTGAGAATCCCCGTGGGCGAGGAGAAGACATGGGACATCGGCGCCATCAGCGCGCACTACCGTTCCGGTGAACGGGCCTATACCGCGTCGCTCCCCCAACCTCTCCGCGTGGCGTGCGTGCGCGACCCGAGCGAGGCCATGGCCTCCATCGACAAGGCCCAGTGGGAGGACAAGGTCATACGGGAGGACTACAACCGATTGCGCGAAGAAGTGGCCGCATCGGTCAAGGGAGGCAAGCGCGAAGAAGCCATGCAGCAGATTGATCGATACGTGACGCGCCAGCAGGCGGCCAATGAGGTGGTCGGCTCCTCCGCAGTGAAGGGCAACCTGGAAAAAGACGTCGGCTCGCTTCGCCGGACCGTGGCGGATTCCTTCACGGGCGCGCCCGAGGAGGCGGCCCGCAAGCAGAAAGCCAACGCCAAGAGCATGCAGTTTGAAGGATACCAGGGGAGAAGGTCGAAGAATTGAAGGAATCGCCGAACGGAAGAAGGAGCGCAAGATGGGCATCATGACTCGCTTTGTCAAACTCTGTAAGGCCGATATCCACGGTGTGATGGATCAGATGGAGGACAAAGGCCTGCTCCTCAAGCAACATCTGCGGGACATGCGGGAGGACCTGGACAGGAAGGACGCTCGGATGGCCGGAATGCTGGCCATCCGCGAGGAGACGGAACGCGAGAGGGAAAAACGTTCCCGGGAGCACGAGGCTCTGGAACGGGATCTGGGCCTGGCCGTCGCCAAGGGAAAAGACGACATCGCACGCACGCTCATTCGCAAGATGAAACCCCTGGCCCTCCATCGCGATGAGTTGGAGCGCCATGTGCAGGCCCTGGACAGGGACATCGCCCAGTTTCGGACCGCCCTGGACGAGCAGCGGCTCCTCTACGAACAGCTCCGCCTGAAGGCTTCCGAACACCTGCGCCGGGCCGAGCGGCAGGAATGGGAGAAAGCCGTTGCGGGAGCCATCCCCCACGGTCTCTGCTCGGAGCCCTCGGAGGCCGAAGTGGAGCTGGAGCTCATGCGTCGGAAGGCGGGCGTGAAAGGAGGGGGTGAAGAATGAACCGGCCGGGAAAACCTGTTCGGACGACTATCGTGACGGGGCTGGCCTTCGGGCTTCTGTTCGTCCCGGTCAGCGCCGCACTGAACCTTTTTCTCCCGTGGCCGGCGGCATTCCGGCTCACGTTCTGGTCCTTCGTGGCCGTGTATGCTCTCATGCTGTGCCGGTGGACGGGAGCGGGCCTCGCGGCGTGCGGTTTTCCGGTGGCGTTCCTCCTCGCCCTGGCGTTCTGGCTGAGGTCCGGGTACGACTTCCTCTTCCTGTCGGTGCTCGTCCTGGGCTGGATCAGAAGCGGCGTCTGCTTTCGCAAATCGCCGTGGAAAGCGATCGGGGCGGAAGTCCTGGTGGGCATGGGGGGAGCGGCGCTGGTCGCGTCTTTCACCCCGCACTCCACGGCGGCATGGGCCCTGGGGGTATGGATGTTCTTCCTGGTGCAGTCGCTCTACTTCGTGCTGACGGGCAACACGGGCGACACAGACGATGCCGAAACGCTACTGGATCCCTTCGAGAAGGCACGGCGGCAGGCCGAGGAGATCCTCTCGGCGGGAAGATAGAACCGAAAGGGGCGGGCATGCCCGCCTCTTTCCAAACAAGCACGGTCATGCATCCGACCCGGGGCCGCATCGTTCCCGCCGTATCCGTCGAGCGGCCCGGGCTTGCCCGGCCGTGCCTCTACACCAGGGACCGTGTGAACCTGGACGCGGGGCCGATCCGGTTTTGCCCGCTCGGGCCTCCAGTCCGGGAAGAACCCACATCTCGGCGGGATCGGCACGCCGGCTGGCGATACACTGCGTCCTTCGGGTCAGATCGCCTCGATGGTCGAAGGAGGCTTGGGCGCGATATTGTAGGTTACGCTGACCACCCCGGGCACGGCACGGATGATCTCCAGGGCCAGCGTCTTGAGCGTGTCGAACGGGATTTGTGTCGGTTCGGCCACCCGCGCGTCGACGCTGTCCCAGCAGCGGACCTCGATCTGCAGGCCGAAATCCCGTTTGCCGTCGCGCATTCCCGTCACGCGGTCCTCGTGAAGAATGGCCAGGTACTGAAACGCCCCCGTGTTCCCGAGCATGCGCTCGACAACGGCGGTGGCTTTGCGAACCGTCTCGATGCGCTCCTGGGTTACCGCGCCGATCACCCGCGCCGAAAGCGCCGGTCCCGGAAACGGGATGCGGGTAAACACTTCCGATGGAAGCCCAAGAGCCTTGCCCACCGCTCGAACGCCGTCCTTGCGGAGCTCGATGAGCGGTTCGATGATCCGATACCCGAAGGCGTCCTGCGGGTCGATCCCCAACTGCTCGAACACGTTGTGCTGTCGCTTGATCCCGGCTATGGTTTCGTCGATGTCGGTGAGAATGGTGCCCTGCAGGAGGTACCTGGCGCCGCTTTCCTTGACGATGCGCCCGAACACGTCCCGGTAGAAGGTCTGTGTGATGGCTTCGCGTTTCTCTTCCGGGTCGGCGATTCCGGCCAGGGCGGCGAAGAATTCGTCGCGGGCGTCCACGACGTCGACCGTCACGCCGAGCCCGCGAAACCAACCCGCCACCTGTGCGGCCTCCCCTTCGCGCATGAGGCCGTTCTCGATGAATACGGTCCTGAGGCGATTTCCCAGGGCACGATGTCCGAGCAGCGTGACGGTGGACGAATCGACGCCGCCGGACAGGGCGTTGATCGCGATGCCATCCCCCACCGTTTCCCTGACGTCTCTCACCTTCTCGGCAATGAAGCGCTCCGTGTCCAGTTCCTGCAGAGTGATTTCCTTGATCATATGTCGGTCTTCCTTTCGGTTCGCGGTGTTGACGACGGTTCCGGCGCGGTGGGCGAGAGCCGCCCATCCGGCGCTCCGATTCCAGGGGCAGGGGCTGCATCTTTGCCTGCCGTGGAGGGAGGGCCTCGTCCACCATCCTCCGATCTTGGACTGTGAAACGATGGTCCTGTTCTTCCCTGACGGTCCGGTTCACAGTAGCGCAATGGAGGCCGTCAATCAAGTGCGGGAAGCCCGCCCGGTCTCCAACGGGTCGGCTATGCCGGCACGCGCGCACGAAAAACCGCGCCGGGGCTGCCGTGTTGAACGCAACCCGGCATCACGCCTCGACGGAGACGTCTCCGGCGTTGTACACGAAGATGACGTCGCCCGGAAGGTCCATGGAATCCTGAAACCGGGAAGAGATGTCTTCGTCCGCGTCACCGGCACCGGGCTCAAACCCGACGAAAAGTACGGCGGAAGGCTGCATGCTCAGACGCACGGCATCGAGAGGGGTTTCGGTCGGTATAATGAGAAGTTCGGCTTCGATTCGGGCTTTGGCGAGCAAGTCGCTCATTTGACTCTCGATGTTCTCCACATCGGCACTCGGTGCCACGGGTCGGATGATCCGAATGGAGTGGTCGCGCCATTCGCGGTTCTTCTTGAGCATGAAAGCCAGCAGGAGCATCAGTTCAACGTTTTTGGCGCAATCCCACTGGAGATTGATGACGCCTTCCGGAACATGCCCCCTCTCACGTTCCTGTTCACTTGCGACGATGATGAGGCTGCGCTTCATTTTCTTGACGGTCTTGATGGTCTCGTTGAAAACCTCGGCTTTCTCGGGATCCCGGCTCATTCCCAGCAAGACGATATTGGGTCGCATGCCGCCGATCCCCTGGCACTGAAGAAGCGCCTTGATGGCCGCGTGAATGTCTTCTTCGACGATGACGACGGGGAAGGCCGGCAAGGCTTCTTTGAGGATGAACCTTCGAAGGATGGCCTCCGCCTCGCGGCGACGGTCGAGCAGATCCTCGAGCTCCCCGCGAATGACCTGTCCGATGAAGACGATGCCGCTGTCCGCCGTGAACCAGCAGGCGTATTCCGCCAGGTGAAGGCGGTTGTGAGCGCCGCCGCTGAGGGCGAGGATGGAAGGACGCCAGTTCTTGGGATGGTAGCGTTCCCGCTCCAGGCGCAGGAGCGCCTTGCGTGCGAATTGGTAAGCGAGGCCGCTGTCCAGATCGCCCCATTTGACGCGGATTTCGGCGCGGGCGATGAGAAAGTAGAGACCTCCGGCGAGCAACAAAGCGATGGAAGCCCACATGGCATCGATCAGGAACATGACCCCAAGGCATCCCAAGGCTCCGAAGAGCGCCACCGACCAGTGGTTATAGCGAAAGGTGGGGCGGAAGCTGGGGTTGTTCGACCGGCCCTCGAAAAAACAGGCAAGGTTGACGGTGCCGTAGGTCAAGAGAAAGAACATCGTGATAACAGGCGCGATGGTGTCGAGGTCGCCGGCAAGAACGCCGGCCTGCGCGATGATGACGGTCAGGACGACGGCCCGGCGGGGTTCGCCGGAGCGCCCGCTGCCGCGAGCGAACCACCGCAGGCGGCGAAAAATGTTATCGCGTGCGAAGGCCTGCAGGATGCGGGGGGCGCCCATCATGCTGCCGAGGGCCGAGGAGAGCGTGGCGCAGATCACCCCCGCGTAGATGAGGGAGGGAAAGAAGGCGCGATCTTTCATCACGAACCCGTGACCGAGCAGTTCCGCGCGGGTGACGCTGCCGGCGAACATGAAAGCAATGGCGGCATAGACGATCGTTGAGACGCCGATTGCCGCGAATGTGCCGCGGGGTATGGATCGTCCCGGGTCCTGGAGGTCGCCGGACATGTTGACGCCCGCCATGATCCCGGTGACGGCAGGGAAGAACAGGGCGAAAACGGAGAAGAACCCATACTCCGGTGACCAGTGCGCAGGGAGATTGGCATGGAGGATCTCCGGCGAAAAGCCGGTGCCCGCTCCGAGGAAAAACGAGAAGAATGAAAGCAGGAGCATGGCCAGGATGAAGTATTGGATGCGGATGGTCCATGCGGCGCCGATATAGACGCAGACGAAGACGACGATATTGGTGAGGGTGGCGACCGTCCTGAAGGACGCTCCCATGTCGGGAAACGCTGAGAGCAGGGCCTCGGTGAAACCGACGACGTACAAAGTGACGGCTACGGCTTGAGCGATATAGAAAAAGACTGCGACGACGCCTCCGAACTCCACGCCGAGGCTGCGGCTGATGAGGTAGTAGGCGCCACCTCCCTTGACGCGCATGTTGGTTGCAATGCTGGCGATGGAAAGGCCCGTGATCAGCGAGACCGCCTTTGCACAGGCAAGGATCAGGAGAGCGTTCCACAACCCGGCGTAACCCACAACGGTGGAAAAACGCAGGAACATGATCACGCCGAAGATGGTCAGAAGGCTTGGCGTGAAAACACCGCCAAAAGTGCCGAATTTTCGCGGATGCAAATCGTCGGGTTTTGTTCTGTCCGTCATGGCGGCCCTATTGAATAAATGGACGTTCATTATCGCGCGACCGATCTCGAACGTCGGGTTGAGCTGAACCGCGCAATGGAGCGGTGGGGTGTCGCATACGGGGTTTGGATAACACCATGCGGGTCGCTGCACGAAGTATGTACCAGCGGAGACTGAAACACAAGGACGGAGTCAAGCCGTGCGGGGTCAAGCCGACAGGGAGGTTTGACAACCTGTAAGCCTGTATGATGTGTTTTTCTCGATCGCATTGCTGTTCAATAGACTTCGAATCAGGTATATGGTGATTGGCGGCATCGCCTTGGCTTTTCATGCCGTTCCAAGATTCACCATGGGTATTGATGACCTGGTTCATGGCCACGACATGGGTCTCTTGAGGACAGCCATGGATGAACTGGGGTTTGAAGAGACGGCCGAACCCCGGAAGGTCGACAATTCGACGCTTACGCTCCATCGGTTTTTGAAGATCGAAGGGGAGGATGAAATCATGGTTGATACTCTTGTGGCCGATTCCGAAGAACAGTATAGGATAATCCGCGACGCCGATCATGCGGAATCGATGATCGGGACGGTGTCCATCGCCGCCAGGTTGGACCTGATATGACGCAGAAGGTCTCGAAACTCACCCCGGGATCGCGTGGACATCTCGGAGCTTGAAAAGAATGACGAGGATGGAGAAAGCGGTCAAGAGCGATTGTGATCTGTACGATTTCTATCGGCGAATTCCACTAATTTCCGGGAAGGGCCTGCTGCAAAAGCGCATACCGGGGTCGTCCGAAACCCTCTTGCCCCGACCGCGGCAAGAGGAAAAACACCAGGGACAGGGAAGGAAGAAATGAAAATCGTCAGCGTGCTTGGAAGCCCGCGCGAAAAAGGCAACAGCGCCACGATCGCCAAACATTTCTGCGATGCGGCGCTGAGGTTCGGAGCCGAAGTGCAAACCTATGCCCTGAACAAGCTCGAATATCGCGGCTGCCAAGGCTGCATGGCATGCAAGACCGGACTGGACAGGTGCGTGCTGGAAGACGACCTCACCGAAGTCCTGGAGGCCGTCCGCGAGACGGATGTCCTGGTAGTGGCCTCCCCGGTTTATTTCTGGGATATCTCCGGCCAGCTCAAGACCTTCATCGACCGCACCTTCTCGTACCTGGTTCCGGATTTCATCACCAATCCCAACAAGTCCCGGCTCGCGCCGGGCAAGAAACTGGTCTGCATCCTCGCTCAAAACAACCGGGATCGAAGCAGCTTCCCCGATATTTTCCGGAAAATCGACTACTTCTTCAATGCCTACGGCTTTGTCGATCGTCAACTCATCCGTGCTTTCGGCGTGAATGAGCCGGGGGAAGTCGCGGCGCACGATGACGTGATGATGCTGGCGGAAAAAGCGGCGGAGAAGCTCTGCGGCGGTTGAAACTTGAGATCGATCTCGTCGAAAAGCATGCGTCGCCCGACTAGAGTGCGCGGACAACTCGCTCGAGGATTCACGCATAGGGGATACCGGCGTATCGGCAACGCAGCGGAGGGGCGCGAAGCTTGCCGGCATATGCTTAGATTGAATGCAATTTCCAGGCATTGATAACACCCCCCAATACCCGTTGGATTCCCCTTGCGTGCGGAGCTTGGCGACATTAAATTATATAGAAAATGTGGTCTATGTATTAGCGGTACTTAATGAAGCTCGTCAGAAAACGCCAACCCTGTTGCGAGACGGGGACGGAAAGCCGCGGGTCTCGTGGAGATGGCCGGGTTGCCTGACAAAGGGTAGCCTGGCTTTTTGTTTCTTCGTCATCGAGTCGAGGGAATTGTGTGTCAAGAAGGTTTTGGTGCTGATCCCACAAACTCCGGACAGATTCAACAGACAGTGAATCCCAGCCGCAACGCGTCACGGACGCGACAAAAGGAGAAAGGACATGCGAGTATTCACAAAGTATATTTTCATTGCTGTGGTCGTGCTGCTCATGACAGCCCCAGCCTTGGCCGATGTGCGGCTGACCGGCACGGTGGGACCCAGAATCATTGATGACAATGCCTACGTTCCGCGCGACGCCACCGCCACGCTCAACGGCACAACCATCAAGGGCAATTTGCGCGTTCTCCGCGGCGCAAAGGTCTTTGCCAATGGCGCGCACATAACCGGCAATGTTGAGGGCTACCGTTCCAGGCTGGTTGACTTGAGGCAGCGGACCTCGGTGGGTGGGAATGTTCAGGGAAAGTACACACGCTCCGTTCTTGTGAGGGGCGGCACGTTCGTGGGAGGAAATGTTCAGATCGAAGAAGGCTTCGCTCCCATTGACGTGGATGCGCTTTTGGTCAATTTGTCCACGGTGCATGGAGACGTGCAACCGAAGGAGAACGCAGGACGTGTGCGGGTTCTGGCAAGCCAGGTTGGGGGAAATGTTCAATTTGAGGAAAATTACAGTGGTCCTTACGCCATCAGAAACAACCGGATCGATGGAGACCTCCAGTTCTTCAAGAATCGTGGAAGAGGTGTGATCACGGGCAACCATGTGAAGGGAAACCTGCAGAGCAAGGAGAACTCGCCGCGGCCGATCATCAGAAACAACATCGTCGAGGGCGATGTCGAAATTGAATGAGCCGGGGTTAAACCTGGTTGTTCCCTCCAAAACAACCGGGATCGGAGCAGCTTCCCCGATATTTTCCGGAAAATCGACTACTTCTTCAATGCCTACGGCTTTGTCGATCGTCAACTCAACCGCGCTTTCGGAGTGAATGAGCCGGGGGAAGTCGCAGCGCACGAGGACGTGATGATGGCCGGCAGTCTTGTCACGCCTTGCTCGTGCGCGTTCAAGTACCCCCAATCCACGACTCCGATATGGATGATCCCATGACGGGTTGCGGCCTCAACGCCGGAGATCAACCGCGGGTTTGGGGATGTATCCGCCGGAAGACCAGAACAAGTCTTGTCCCTTCGGCCTGGTCGCTGCTCACGCGGATCTCGCCGTCGCAATCCTTCATGATCTTTTTGCAGACCGCCAGGCTCAGACCGGTCCCCCTCTCCTTTGTGGTGAAGAACGGAACGAAAATCTTCGACAGATTCTCGGGAGGAATACCGATTCCCCGGTCATGGACCTCAACTTCGCACTGCCCCTCGGACCACCTGGAAGCAATGGTCACCGTGCTGCCGGCCGTGGAGCTTTCGATTGCGTTCCTGGTGAGTGCCTCCATCATCCACACGAAATCGAGCTCCTTGACTGCGAGCAGGCCCAAGGCCGGCTCCAGCCGCGTTTCAAGGGTCACTCCCGAACGCTCGGCCAAGGGCTTCAGTTTGCTTTTCACGCGTTCAACGGAGCTGTCGACTTCGGCAAAATCTTTCTGTGCCTCGGAGCGCTCCCGAGTGAAATGCGACAAGGTGTGATCCAACGTCGTGATTTTGTCCACCTGGTATTTCAGCCTCTGGCTGAAATTGGGACTCGCCGGCATTTCGCGGTCTTTCATCAGTTCTTTCAGTGCGTCGAGAACCTCTCGCAGCTCGGAAGTCATTGCCAATGATGCCTTCCCCAACGATGCCAGATTCTGGGCTTCCCTGATTTCCACCTGGCGTTTCCTCTCCCGGTCGGAAAGGGTGCCGGTGATTGCAGACACCAGGAAGAATACGATGATCTGCGACAGGTTCCCTACATTGACTCCGGGCTGGCCACTCCAGGTCATCATCACGTGAGGGGTGTAAAGAATGATGACCAGGAGGGAAAAATACACGCCTGCCCTCAGGCCGTACCAGAGGCTCACCATTACGATGGGAACAAAATACAGCTCCCGATAAAGAACATGATATTCCATGTGGCGGGTCGCAGTGCCGTAGTGCAGCACGGACAAAACCGCGGTCATTGAGAAGACCAGAACGATGCGAAACACGTTCCAGCCCTTTCGCGATTCCCGCAAGTCATTCATGAGCGACTCCTCTCGACCGCGGCGGTCCTTTTCCTCATGCGCTTTGTCATTGAAAGACACCCCGGCGCGCGACCAACGCGAAGAATCCCGGGCGCCGTCCAAGACGCTGCCCCTTCGATGAAGGTCCTCTCCTGTCGGAAGGAACCGGCGCCCACCGCTTGTCGAAACGGATTTGCGGCGGCGCTGTTCATCCACCCTGGTCCAGGATTCAGATCCGACCCAACTTAAAGGAAATCAGGAAGATTATCGGTGTCAAGGCAGTCAACATCATCGCGGATATTTCGTCCCAAGGAACGGCCGGCTTGAGGCGCAGGACGCCTGCCGGGAAATCTTCGCCCATCCGTGCGATCCAAAAGACGCCGGAGCACGAAAACCGAAAAACAACCGAGAGCCGGTCCCGTAACGAAGGCAAATTGGAAGGGACCTCCCCGGGAATCGACAACACGCCCGCACAGACTCCCGCTTGAACCAAAAAAAAACGGGTTAGCGGATGACCCGCTAACCCATTCATTTCCTGGTACCCCCGACAGGACTCGAACCTGTGGCACCGAGATTAGGAATCTCGTGCTCTATCCGCCTGAGCTACGGGGGCGTTATAAATAAATTCAATTAGTTACCAATGGCACCGAGATTAAACTTGGCGCCTGGGAACGATTCAGGGACGATTTCATACGTAACCATTTGGAACTTCTTTGAAATCGCTCCAGGGAAAATGTTCCCTAAACGTAACACCGAAAAATAGCACGAGTAGGGGCGGTAATCAAGCCAGAATCAGTTGGTGGTCCGATGGACTATGCAATCCATCAGAAACCGAGATCGATGCAATTACAATTAGTTAGAGACTAAACCACTAGAATGGGAATTTCGAATAAGACCTTATTTTGTATTCTAAATTAATTCGTTCAGTTTCCCAGTCCGATAATTTTTTTCTGGTAGCTGAGAGGAGGTATCTTAAACGATCTATCTCATCATCGTCGTTGGCATAAAATCGCAAAGATTTTTCAAGTTCGACTTCCTCTTCTTCCAGACATTTTATGGCCTGAGTAACCTCGTCAAGCTCATACTGCAAGATACTCAATTGTCGCTTAGTCTCTTTGGCTTCTTTCTCTCGATCCATCTTTGTCCCTCAAAAGTTGGCGAACTCCGGCACTGACCTGATTTTTCGGTATTTCCTAATCCGAGCATAATTATATCAAAAAATTCAGGTTGTTGCAATTCGGTGGCATTTTGCCCATCTTTGTGGTATATACTTGACACTGATAGACCTCATGAAAGGAGACAAACCATGGCGCCTATTTTCCCGATGAAAATGAACAAAGAAAAGGGAATACAATCTACCAACGCCACATGCGACAAGAACTGTGCGTGGCTCTTGGCGAAGGGGAGATGTGCAATAACCCAAATAGCGATCACACTGTCAGAACACAAGAAATGATCACTATTTAGGCCATTTTTCGAAATTTGGCAAGCTATTCTGCCTTGTCCCTGAACTCTGCAGGGAGCTCACTACCGATCTGTTCAAGGCACTTCCCTATCCACATTTTGGCCTCCTGCAGCTTGGTGTAAACCAAAGCTATCTCCCGTTGCATTTTGCCCTGATCGGCATACATTACGTCTTGATTTGGCAATAATTTTAATCGCCCTGCTTCTTGGATGCAGGAGTCCACCTGTTTCCTAAAATCATGTAATCTGATCTTTAGATCAGGCTGAAAACATGTTACTGGCATAAATTTCAATTAGCTATTTATAATAAGGTTCCTTATTAAGTTATCAACAGGATAACATATTAATAATCTTATGATAAGTGGATGGCAAGGGGCAATACAATGTGTATCTCCCAACTTCTCAACGGTGTTGGACTTTCTCTTGATATTGCAGGAGCATTAATCCTGTGGTTCTTTCCGCTTCCGGTAATATGGAAAACTAAAGAAGGAATCTATGCTTTTGACACTTCGAATCATGAAGCGATTGCAAGGCATGTCAAAGTTTCAAGAATAGGTCTTGGATTCCTAGTGGCAGGATTTTTGTTTCAGCTTCTCGGACTGATAAAGTAAACATCCGGGGACGATCTGGTGACGGAAAATGCTCTAAAATGGTCCTTGGACTAGAAAATTGTCCTAGATGTTCCGTTGATATTTTGTAATCAATTTATGCACTTAAGTGATTTCAACTAAATAAAAAAAAGCCCCTTTTGGCTATTAGGAATCTCGTGCTCTATCCGCCTGAGCTACGGGGGCGTTATGAGTGATCCGCCCGGAGCGACCCCCGGTGCGGAAGCATTTCCGATACCCGGCGGCCGATCCGTAACGGCGCCGAGTGCCGCCTTGCAGGCTGGTTATCTTTAGACGATTTCGGCGGGCTTGGCAAGAAAAACGGTTCATACGGAAAAAGGGTCCATCCTGCCGCAGTTCTCCAGGGACTTCCCCGCCAGCGCAAGGAGAGTCCCGGCCCGTTTACATTGCATGGATCACAGGCGATAGGTCGGCCCGGTCTTGCGTTTTCTTCGGAACCACATGCCGACCAGCAGGCCCGCAAAGAACACCACGGCTCCCAGGGCGAACCAGTACATGGTCCGCGTGAACTTGAGGCCCTGGTTTTCCTGGATGAGCGCCTGGACGCTTTCCTGGGTGCTGGCCAGGGTAGCCCTGGCCGCGTCGTATTCGCCCTTCAGCTTGAGATAGCTGGCGGCTCCTCCCTTCAACTCCTCGTAGGAAACTTCCAGTTTCGTCAATTTCTCGGAGGTTTCCCTTTCTCTCTGCGCAAGGGCGGCCCTGGCCATCTCGGCTTCCTGCAGCTGTTCCCTGAGCGACGTGTTTTCGCCCTTCAACTCCTTTATGGCCGCGGATTCCGAAGGCCTGGATTCGAGGAATTTGCTCTGCACCCATCCTTCCTTCGACTTTCCGTCGGGAGGGGTATATCGAACCTGGGTCCATTCGTTGGTCTTCACCAGTTCCACCGCACTTCCCTTGGGGATCGTGAGCAGAACGCGGTTCTGAGCGCCGGCGGCGGACCTCATGGGGATTTCCTGAGCGTCGGTCGTGTAGGCTTTTGCCGCCCAGCTTGCCTGAACCAATGGAAACGTGGTAAGAAACAACACTGCGGTGGAAATGCACAGGGCTTTTTTCATTTCGATGGGCCTCTCGTATCGTTGGAAATGCTTGTCCGGAACAGCCGTCAAGAGATTGGCCGGGGAAAACCGGTTGTCACCGGGATGCGGTTTTTCTCCGGCCCGGGTGAGAGGCATTATAATGGCGCAGGGTATGAGCAGCAAGGAAAAAGCCCGAAGGGTTCGGCAAAGCGGACTTCCGGAGAGGTGTTCGGGCCGCGATCGACAGGCTCTGCGGGAGAACGGAACGAAGTGCACACGGGAATGCATTGAAGACCATCGAGGGGTACCGAAATGCTGATTGATACTCACGCTCACCTGGACTTTCCGGAATTTGCTCAAGATCTGCCTGCCGTGCTGGAGCGGGCCGCAAAGGCCGACGTCCGGAAAATCATCACCATCGGGATCAGCCTGGCAAGCAGCCGCGAAGCCGTCGGCCTTGCCGGCCGCTACCCAGGTGTCTATGCCACGGTGGGAATACACCCCCACGACGCTTTCCTCCTCGACGAAAAAGCAACGGAGATTCTCCGTGAGCTCAGCAGGCAGGAGAAGGTGCTCGCCATCGGCGAAGCGGGCCTGGACTACTACCGGGACTACCAGCCCCGTGCCATCCAGAAGAAGTGCCTGCGTCGGCAGCTCGAAGTCGCCGCCGACGAGAAGCTTCCGGTCGTCTTTCACGTCCGCCAGGCATTCGATGACTTTTTCCGGATTGTGCCCGAGTACCTTCCTTCATTGGTCGGGGCGGTGATGCACTGCTTTTCCGGGGACTGGAGCACCGCGGAGAGGTGCCTTGATCTCGGTTTCCACCTTTCCATACCGGGCACGGTGACGTTCCCGAAAGCCGAGCTGCTTCACGACGTGGTGAGGCGGGCCCCGCTGGACCGCCTGCTGGTCGAGACGGACGCTCCCTACCTGGCCCCGATCCCTCACCGGGGGAAAGTCAACGAACCGGCGTTCGTCTACCACACGGCGCGGAAAGTGGCCGAATTGCGCGGTTGCCCCTTCACGGTCGTTGCCGACCAGACCACGCTCAACGCGCAAAGGGTCTTCAGAATGGACGGCTTTTCCGACGCGGCGGACTCGGAATGATCCTGCTCGAGTCCGGCACCGGACCCCCTCCGTTCCGCACAGTCCGACCCCTCGTTCTCGCCTCCTCCTCTCCGCGCCGCAGAGAATTGCTCACGTTGATGGGACTGACCTTTGATGTGATCGTCAGCGGAATTGAAGAATCCACGGGCAGGGTCTCCGGTCCCCCGGTGGAGCTCGCTGCGCGCTGCGCCCGGGAGAAGGCCGATGCGGTCGCCGAGCTGTACCCGGATTCCTGGGTGCTGGGCGCGGACACGGTCGTGGCGCTCGGCGCGACCGTTTTCGGGAAACCGGCCGATTCCGCAGAAGCGTTGCGGATGCTCGAACAACTGAGCGGAGCGACCCACGAGGTGATCAGCGCATTTTGCCTGGTGAACCGGAACCGGCGCATCACCGAAACACGTTCGGTTACGACGACGGTGCGCTTCAAGCGGCTCTCCCCGGCCGAAATCCGTTCCTATGTGAATACCGGGGAACCGCTGGACAAGGCGGGCGCATACGGAATCCAGGGGATGGGAGCTTTCCTGGCGGCATCCATCGAAGGATCCTATACCAACGTGGTGGGGCTGCCCTTGAGCGAACTCCTGGATCTGCTGGTTGAATGCGGGGTTGTGGCACCCGTTGCGGAGGAACGTTCCTGAGCGCCTTCCGGCACGCGGACCGGACGGCGCGGGGAGGCATGGACCGCCATGGCGACCGTGGCTGAGAACCTCGAACGAATTCGGGAGCGCATGAGCGCCGCCTGCTCCAGGGCGGGACGGGATCCCGCCGCCGTGCGGCTGGTGGGGGTGACGAAAACCGTCCCGACCGACCGCATCAGGGAAGGCGTGGAAGCGGGCCTGACCCTGCTCGGGGAGAATTACATCCAGGAAGCGCGAAAGAAAATCGAAGCCCTGGAAGACCTGGCGGTGTCATGGCATTTCATCGGCCACCTGCAAACGAACAAGGCTCGGGTGGCGGCGGAGTGCTGCGACTGGGTTCATTCGGTGGACCGGCTGCGCCTGGCCGTCGAGCTCGACCGGCAGGCGAGAAAAAGAAACCGCGTGATCCCCGTTCTGCTTCAGGTCAACGTCGGCGACGAGCAGAGCAAGAGCGGCGTGTCGCCCGATGACCTCCCGAAGCTGTTCGAATCCGTCGCCGCGCTCACGGGGCTGAGCGTTCGCGGTCTCATGACCCTTCCGCCCTACTTCGAAAACGCGCAGGAGGTGCGCCCTTTTTTCAGGTTGTTGCGGGAGCTGCTGGAGCGCTTGAGGGGGATTGCTCCCCGCCCCGGCGAGCTCACCGAGCTCTCCATGGGCATGAGCAATGATTTCGAGGTGGCCGTCGAGGAAGGGGCGACCCTGGTGAGAATCGGGACGGCGCTCTTCGGGGGGCGTCCGGCTATTTCCCCATGAGGCGCCTGCGTTGCACCTCGGCCAGTGCAATGGCCCCCGAAGTCGCGGCGTTGAGGGATTGCAGCGGGCCATGTTCGGGTATGCGGACCACGGTGTCGCAGGCTCTTGCGACGAGCGGTCGCAGTCCTTTCTGTTCGTTGCCCACAACCAGTCCCAGGGGGACCGTGAGGTCCGCGTCGTAGATCGTCTGCCCAGCCTGCGCGTCAAGGCCGAAAATCCACAGCCCGCATTCCTTCAATTGTTCCAGAGCCCTCGCCAGGTTGTTCACCTGGATGACCGGCAGGTACGCGGTGGCTCCCGCGGCGATCCTGATGACCGTGGAGGTGACCCGGGCCGACCTGTCCCGGGGAACGATCACGCCGCGCGCGCCCAGAAAACAGGCGCTCCTCAGCATGGCGCCCAGGTTCTGCGGGTCCTGCAGACAGTCGAGAATCACCAGCGGCTCCCGCTCCTCCGCGGGCTTTTCCAGCAGTGCCTCCAGGGCGGCATAAGGGTATTCGCGCATGCGCAGCGCAACCCCCTGGTGGTGCGCATGCCCCACCAGGGCCGAAAGGCCGTCCCGTGTCTCCTGCCGGGGCGCAATGCCCCTCAATGCCCCGAGCTCCAACAGTTCCCGGACACGCTGGTCCGACCTGGCCACGATCATTTCCAGGACTTCGACGCGACCCGTCAGGAGGACCTCCCGCACCGGGTTGAAACCGGAGACCCAGAGATGAGGCAGCGTGCTTGAATGCGTCTTTCTCATGGAAATCAACGATCCGGGCAAATGAACCGTCAGGAGGGCAGCCGGGACATGAAAAACGGTTTGAGCCGTCCCAGCCGGACGTCGCGGCGGCAGCGGCAGGCGCGCAGGATGGAGAGCAGGTCGGCGATCGCGTCCGCCAGCACGTCGTTGACGATGAGGTAGTCGTACCACGGAGCCTGCAACATTTCACGGCGTGCCGCAGCCGAACGTTCGCCGATCTGCCGGGCGGATTCGGTGCCGCGCTGGTTCAACCTCTGCTCGAGGACTTCCATGGACGGCGGTACGATAAAGATGGTGTGCGCGCACGGGTAGGTGCACCGGACCTGCCTTGCTCCCTGAACGTCGATGTCGAGCAGCACGTCCCGGCCTTGCGCGATCCATTCCTCCACCTGGTTCCCGTCCGTGCCGTAGAAGTTCCCGTGGACTTCCGCCCATTCCAGGAACCGGCCGGCCGAAATGCCGTCCAGGAATTCCCGCTGCGTCAGGAAATGATAATCTTTTCCGTCCGCTTCTCCGGGGCGCGGCGAACGCGTGGTGCACGACACGGAGAAACGCAGGTCGGGACACCGGTCCAGGATGGCGCGGATCACGGTGGTCTTGCCCACACCCGATGGGGCGGAGACGATGAAAATCTGTCCGGGATAGGCTGGGCGGGACATGGCTATTCTTTTGCCTGCTTGAGCAGGTTCACGTCCCGCACTCCCCCTTCGGTCAGGAGCCGCTGCGCGATGGTTTCGGCCTGGACGCCCGAAAGGATGATGTGATCGCTGTCGGTGACGATGATGGCTCGGGTCCTGCGGCCCATGGTGGCGTCGATCAGCTTGTTCGCCTGCCGCGCATCCTCCTTGAGCCTCTTCATGGGAGCCGATGCCGGCGAAACGATGGCGATCACCCGATTGGCGATAACCGTGTTTCCGAATCCGATATTGAGCAGTTTTACTTCCATGAATGACCCCTCAGGCATCTGTTGCGGCGTTCGCCAAACAAGAGGCGATCTTCGACGGTCACGGCATCGGCGACCGCTCCGAGTCGTGGGCGCCTTCGATCACCGCCTCCTGCGGGCGAGAGAGGCGCTCCGCGCTCGGACGATCGCCGATCTGCAAAACCGAACGCGGGGTGTTCGAGAATATTCGTTGAAGCCCCGGGCAAAAGCAAGCGTTTTGTCCGGCGGGCGCCGACTTTTCGGCCGAGCGGCCCGGCCGCGGGGCATCCCCGTGAACCGGGGACCGGGACGGCGCCGCCGGCGGGCCTATTCGATATTCTGGACCTGCTCCTTCACTTTCCCGATTTCGGTTTTCATGCGCACCACGGCTTGAACGGTTTCCAGGTCGCCGGTCTTGCTCCCGATCGTATTGACTTCCCGGTGCAGTTCCTGCGCCAGGAAATCGAGCCTCCTGCCGTCCGAGGGCGCCTGTTCCGAGAGAAGCTCGCGGAGTTGATCGAAATGGCTCTTCAGCCGGACGATCTCCTCGTTGATGTCGGCCCGTTCGGCAATGTAGGCGACTTCCTGCAGCAGGCGGTTTTCATCGACTTCGGTGTCCGAAAGCAACTCCTGAATACGGTCCCGTATCTTCTGCTGATACTCCAGAACGACCAGGTCCTTGCGGCTTTCGATCAGGGCGAGATCGCGGGCCAGGACTTCGAGGCGTTCCAGGCAGTCTTTGCGCAGGGATTCGCCTTCCACCAGCCGCATGGACCGGACCTGATCCAGGGCATCCGACAATGCGCCCGTGAGCAGTTCCCGGATGAGCTCCCGGTCGGGATCGTCCTCGCGGGCTTCGAACAGGTACGGTACACGGAGCAGGCTGTCGAGCATCGGGGGGGCGCTGGCCGGGAGCGACCGGTGCAATTCCATCAATTGTTCCCAATAGTGACGCGCCAAAGGCAGGTTGAGGCGGGGGGCCTTGAGCTCAGGGCTGGTCGATTCGATCTGGACGAAAACCTCCACGCGCCCACGCCGCAAGCTCTGCGAGACCAACTTTCGACAGGCGTCTTCAAATTCCAGGAAATTCTTCGGCAGCCTCGGAACGATGTCCAGGCCTCGACCGTTCAGCGTCCTGACCTCGACCGTGATCGAAAATCCCGAGGTTTCTTTCCGGGTTCGTCCGAATGCCGTCATGCTGGATATCAAATGGGGCCTCCTTGGGGCACGATTTTTCGAGGGAGCTTCCCGCTGCGTTGAAAAGCGAGCTTCCGTCGCAGGATACCGAAAAAGTGCAGCAGAATCGGGCTCCTGTAGTCCGGGTACGTCCAGGGAAGGCACTGGTAGGCGCCTTTCTGATAGATGAGGGTAAGGTCCGCGTAGATGCCGTCCCGGAGGTAGACCCGGTGGGTGTAGTTTTTCCCCGAGGCGAGGATGATCCGTTCTTCGCTCAACAGTCCCGGGTCCAGGTTTACCTGTCGTTTGCCGTCCACTGCAAGCCGGTCTTCAATCCGGTTCGTCCTCAGCTTGATGTCCGGCAGGGATTCGGGGCGGACCGGATCGAGGAAGCCGACCGTGCGGCGCAGGATTCCCGGTCCCATTTCGCGATCGTAATAGGTGGTGAAATGAAACGGCTCGGGTTCCGTGGCGAAATCGAGAGGGCCGAAGAGGTCCGTCGCCGCGGCAAGCGCCTGCCGGTGGACCCGGGCATCACGAAAAAGCATCCCCATGATGAGTTTTGCGGGAGGGGGTTCCTTGGGGCGGCTCATGAGGACCTCGGTTTCGTCAGTACGTGTCCAGGGCCGACAACAGTTGCGCGGCTGATACCGCGGCAGTACCCACTTCGCCCACGACGATCCCGGCCGCGAGATTGGCGAGCAGGGCCGATTCCTTCATGGTCAGACCGGAAGCGACCCCCAGGCCGAGGACCGCGCTGACCGTGTCTCCGGCGCCGGTGACGTCGAAAACCCTGCGGGCGACGGTGGGGATATGAGCCATGTCGCCCGTGTGATGGAACAAGCTCATGCCGTCCTTGCCCCTGGTGATCAGGACCGCCTTGCAGTTGAGGTGTTCGAGCAGATGCCGGCCCGCTCTGACCAGGGAGTCCTCGTCGTGGATTTCGATTCCGGCCATGCGCGCGGCTTCATGGTGGTTGGGCGTGACCATGGTCACCTCGCGGTAGATCTCCGCGTGCTTCACCTTCGGGTCGACGATGACCGGAATGTCCAGTCCGCGTGTCGCCGCACGCACCGCGTCCATGAATTCCGGCGTGACCACTCCCTTGGCATAGTCCGAAATCACGATGCCGTCAATCCGCGGGAGATTGTTCCGAATGAAGTCGAGCATTCCTTCCGTGGAGTCCCTGGAAACCGGAACGCTGCTCTCGTGATCGATGCGCACGACCTGCTGATTGCGGGCGATGATGCGGGTCTTCACCGTGGTGGGCCGGTTCCCGATGGCGATCAATCCGTCCGTTTCCACCGATATCTCGTCGAGAAGCCTTCGCAGCTGGCGTCCCGGCGAGTCGTCCCCGACGACTCCCACCACCGAAACCTTTCCTCCCAGCCTGGAAACGTTGTGGACGACGTTGGCGGTTCCCCCGAGCAACCGGGTTTCCTCCCTGACCTCGACCACCGGTACCGGGGCTTCGGGCGAAATCCTGCGCACTTCGCCCCAGATGAACGTATCGAGCATCAGGTCCCCGGCAACAAGGAGATGAAACCGGGGAAAGGACGATACAGCCTCGCGCAGACGCTGCTTGTCGCTCGCGGTCAAATCGGGATGGTTGGGCATAAGATCGGCTGTTCTAGGCCTGAAACGGTTTTGCTTCATCAATGAGCATGATCGGGATATCGTCGCGGATCTCGTACAAAAGCTTGCACTTATCACAGATCAGGCCGTCCTGCGTTTCGTTCAAACGGATGTCTCCCTTGCACTTGGGGCAGGCGAGAATGTCGAGCAATTCCTGGCTTATGGTCATGTTCCCCCCAGAGGCGCAATCGATGCGTGTTCGGAGCCTTTGCCCCGTTGCCGGCGCCGCCTTCTATTGGTGTTCTTCAGCCTTGTCCATGCCGAGAAGCTGTTGGTACGCTTCGATAGTGGCGCGGAGCCTGCTTTCGAGCTGAATGCGGTGACGTTTGAGCTCGGCGATGTCCTCATGCACCTTGCCCAGCCGTAGTTGAGCGTCCTGAATCAGTTTCTCCGCTTTCAGCTCGGCCTCCGAGAGAATCAGCCTCGCTTCCTTCTCGGCGTTCGTCTTCATCTGCTCGACGGTGTTGTGAGCGTTGACCAGGACGTTGCGAATGGTATTCTCCCGGTCCCTGTAATCCTTCAGTTCCTTTTCATGCTCCTGGATCGTCTTCTTCAAACCGGCGTTCTCGATCTTCAGCTCTTTGATCTCCTCGCTCAGCTGCTCGATGAAAGCCGAGACTTCCTTCGGGTCGAAACCTCTCCAGGAAGACCGGAACGTCTTGTTTCTGATATCGTCAGGTGTCGAGTCCACGGTTCTTGGTTCCTATCGGGTTTACATCATGACGGCAAGTCTGGCGATCACCGATTGGAGCAGCACGATGCCCGCAATGACGAGCAAAGGCGTGAAATCAATCCCCCCGAAAAACACCGGCAGTCGCCTGCGAATGGCGAGCATCACGGGTTCGGTGATGTTGTGGATGAATCGAACGATGGGATTGTACGGATCGGGGTTGACCCAGGACAGAAGCGCTCGCGCGATGATGACGTAAATGTAGAGACTCAGAACCGTATTGACGATCTCCGCCACTTGCCGGATCATGTAACCGAAGAAGGACATGAATCACCTGTTGCCGTTCGCGTTGTTGTGTTGCCGGCCGCCATTCCCTGTTTTTTCACGCCTTGAAACTACTGTTTTTCCACCCCGCTGTCAACTCGAAGTCGCCGTGGGCATCGCGCGGCGTGCTCAGGCGGCCGGATCGGCATTTTCCCTCGAGGGCATTGACAGCGAGCCCAGGACAATGCCCGCTCCAAGTGTCATCAGGCCGGCGGATTTCAGCAGGGTCGGTGCCTCGCCGAGGAAGAGCCAGGCGAGCAGGGTCGCGCCCGCCGGTTCACCGAGGACGAGGATGGCGACGGAGGTGGGCGACAGAAAGCGCAGTGCCCAGTTGAAAGTCGTGTGGCCGATCAGCTGGGGGATGACGGCCAGCAGGACGAGATAAAGGTATGTCTGCGAGGGGAAGCCGCTCAGCGTCGTTCCCGAGGCGACGCTCCAGGCGAGCAAAACCAGCGCGGCGATTCCGTAGACGGCCAGGGTGTAGGCGGGCAAGCTGAGCCACGGCCTCAGGGCGCTGCCGGCGAGGAAATATCCCGTTGCCGCAATCGCTCCGCACACTGCCAGCAGATCCCCCCGCAGCGCCTCCGCGGTGAGAAGGAAATCCGTTCCCGCAAGGAGCACGCCGCCGCCGACGGCCGCCAGGATGCCGGCCGTCGCCCGGGCCGGAAGCCGTTCCCCGAGAAACAGCCGGGCGTAGACGGCCGTGAACAGGGGCGTGGTGTTGCACAGCGTGGCCGCGCTCGCCACCGACGTCATCTGAAGGGACTTGATCCAGAAGGCGAAGTGCAGGGCCAGGAAGACGCCGGCCAGAATGGCCTGCAACAGCCTCCGGGAATTCCAGCGATCGTTGGCCCGAGGCCGTTTGTATAGAGTGTACGGCGCGATGATCAGCGCGGCGATGCCGACCCGGTATGCGGCTATCGCCAGGGGAGGGGCTTCGGCAAGCCGGATGAAAATGGAGGCGCAGGATATCGCGAGGATTCCGACCAGCAGGAGCGTCCACAGGATGTGCGGCACAGGTGGCCTGACGAAGACGGTTTCCTTCATTGGAACGGCTCACATCTCAAAAAGGCCTTGACAGTGGGTAACCGCCTTTACTATATAAAAGTGTTTCAATATTTTTCCGATAAGGAGGCATTGAGGCCATGCTGAAAAGTCCGTGCATAAACTGTGATCGGGCCAATGAGGACAAGAACAAGTGCCTGGAGGAATGCGAAAGACTGCGAGAATACCAGGAATTGATCTTAAAGCAAGGCATTTATGCGACGATGTGAGAACCGGGCAACCCGCCACTCTCATGGCGGCCGCGAGGCCGCTTTTTTTATCCGGAATCCGGGGCGGGCTGGAACGGTCCGGAAATACTGAATGCGAAAACGGTTGGAGGATGTTCCCATGTATGCAGTTTTGAAATCGGGCGGCAGGCAGTACGAGGTGAGACCCGGGCAGGTGGTCAAGGTGGAGAAGCTTCTCGGCGAGGTCGGGGATAAGGTCACGCTGGATCAGGTCCTGCTGTTTTCCGATGGCACCGACATCCAGGTCGGGCAGCCCGTTTTGGCGAACATCGCCGTCCAGGGACAGATCGTGGAGCAGGGACGCCACCGGAAGATAGTGATATTCAAGCACAAGCGACGCAAGGACTACCGCAAGAAGCAGGGGCACCGGCAGCACTACACGGCTGTGCGGGTCGAGGAAATCGTAACCCTTGGGCAGTAATCCCCGGCGACCGCGGAAACGCGAGCCCGGGTGCCGAAATCGACATATTGGGAGGATCCATCCATGGCACACAAGAAAGCCGGCGGAAGTTCCAGAAATGGCCGTGACAGCGCGGGCCAGCGCAGGGGAGTGAAACGATACGGAGGGGAGTTCGTCCGGGCCGGGAATATCCTGGTGCGGCAGTTGGGGACCAAGTTCCACCCGGGCAAGAATGTCGGCCTGGGTCGAGACTATACGCTGTTTGCCATGATTGACGGGATTGTGGCATTCGAATACAAGGACAAGACCCGCCAGCAGATCAGCGTCTACCCGATCCCCGCTCAAGAATAGTCTGCCTTCCTTCCTTCTCCTGAAGGCATTTCGGACCTCGTTCGAAAGGTTGATCCCGCTTTCCCCTTCGGCTTCCCGCCTCAAGAGGGGAAGAGCGGGATTTCGGCCTCCCGTGGGAAACGGCCGGCGTTCCCGCGCCGGACGGCCCCGGCGCCGGTTTCCCCTGGGCAGGGACCCGGTTTGGCATGCGGACCGGCGGCCGCAATGATTCCGGAGAAGGGTTTCCATGAAATTCGTAGATGAAGTCAAAGTCCATGTGCTGTCCGGAAACGGCGGCAACGGGTGCGTGAGCTTCCGGCGCGAAAAGTACGTCCCCAGGGGCGGCCCCGACGGCGGGGACGGCGGGGAGGGGGGGAGCGTGATTTTCGTGGCCTCCGAAGGGAAGAACACGCTTCTTGACTTTCGTTACCGGCACCTGTTCAAAGCTGAGTCCGGCAAACACGGGCAGGGACGAAACCGCCACGGGAAGGGCGGGCGGGACCTTGTCCTGGAGGTGCCGGTCGGCACGGTGATCAAAGACGCCGAGACGGGGGAGCCGCTCGTCGATCTGCCCCGTCCCGGAGATCGGTGGGTTGCGGCCCGGGGGGGACGGGGAGGCCGGGGCAACGCACGGTTCGTTTCATCGACCCGGCAGGCGCCCCGCATCGCCGAGGACGGCCGGGAAGGGGAGGACAGAGAACTCGTGCTCGAGTTGAAGCTCATTGCCGACGTGGGCCTGGTGGGGCTTCCCAATGCCGGGAAATCCACCCTGATCTCGGTGGTGTCGGCGGCTCGTCCCAGGATCGCGGATTATCCCTTCACCACGCTCATTCCCTGCCTGGGAGTCGTTCGACACGGGGAGGCGCCGCCCTTCGTGATGGCCGATATTCCGGGACTCATCGAGGGAGCTCACGACGGCGCGGGCCTGGGGATCCGGTTCCTGCGCCATATCGAGCGGACGCGCATCCTGGCCCACCTTGTCGATATCAGTCAACTGAGTCCCGATGAGCCGCTACGGCCCTACCGGCTCATCGAGAACGAGCTCGCAAGCTACTCGGCGCGGCTGGGCGAGAAGAAGCGCGTGATCGTTCTCAATAAAGTCGACCTCGTGCCCGAGAAGGATCGACTCGAAGCCCTGGTGTCCCGCTACGAACAACTGGGCCATCCCGTTTTTCCTGTCTCGGCCCGGACGAAGGAGGGGCTGGGCGAGCTGTTGAGCGCCCTCGTGAGACTCCTCTCGGAATCGGAAGTCTCTTTGCCCGTGGAGGATGTCGAGGAGCGTGTCGGGAAGTGACGTTTTTTTGATGAAATCTATCAGGGATGTGAGCGCGGAGGGCGTGACCGACTCCGATTCCGCAACGGTGTTCTTTGTCAGCGCTTGAGTCGCGTGGGGTGGGATGCGCGGCAGCACAGGCCACGGTCCCGATACCCTTGCCCCTGCCGTCATGGCCGACATACAAGGGGGCGGGTTCATATTCAGGGGCTGTTCCGAGCCTCGAAGCGGGGGGCCGGGGCGCCGGGTCTGCCCTCCGATGGCCTTTCGGGGTGCCGGGGGGGAGGGCGTTTCCATCGTGGTCCGGGAGCCTCGCACGGACGGGCTCGAATGGCCGGGGGAAGGGGTCGGCCGGCTCGCGACCCGGAAAATGCCTTGCCCTGCCGGGCTCTTTTGTATATGCATTGATTTGCTGAGAAAAAACGTTCCCTTGCGGGGACTGTGCCCGATCTCGGGGGAAAAACGGCCGGGCATATGACGTTGCGAATCGCATTCTGAGCAGGGAGGAATCGAGCGCTGATGCAGGATTTGCAGGATCGCAAAAAGTTTTTCAGCCGCTGCCGCCGGGTGGTGATTAAGGTCGGCAGTGCCGTGTTGACCGGGCCCCGTGGGTTGAACCGGGTGATGATCCATCGGCTGAGCGACCAGGTTGCCGAGTTCCTGGAGCGGGAACGCGGCAGGGAGGTGGTGATCGTCACTTCCGGGGCGGTTGCGTCCGGCATTCGCAAGATCGGGCTCAGCGAACGGCCCCGGACCATTCCGCACAAGCAGGCGACGGCGGCCGTGGGCCAGGGCGCGTTGATGGAAGCCTGGGAAGGCGCTTTCGACAAGTACGATCTGCTCGTCGCCCAACTGCTTCTCACCAGTGAGGATCTGGCGCATCGGCACCGGTACCTGAATGCGCGCAATACCCTGGAGACCTTGCTGTCCTGGGGAATATTGCCGATCATCAACGAGAATGATACGGTAGTGGTGGAAGAGATCAAGTTCGGGGACAACGATCAGCTCTCGGCGATGATCGCCGGTCTGATCGGGGCCGATCTGGTGGTCAACCTGACGGACACTCAGGGGCTGTATGACTGCGATCCGCGCCTGAACAGCTCGGCCGGCCTGATCCCCGTGGTGCACCGCGTGGATGCGAAAATCCTGGCCTGCGCCACTCCGCAGCCGGGATCGGTGGGAACGGGAGGCATGCTGAGCAAGGTCAATGCGGCGAGGAAGTGCCTTGCTTCGGGAATCCCCATGATCATTGCCCCGGGCAGGGAACGTGATATACTGCTGAGGCTCTTTGACGGCGAAATGCTCGGCACCGTTTTCCTTCCCCGAAAGCGGGTGTATCAGGGCAGAAAGGTGTGGCTCGCCAATTTGCCCAAGCCGGCGGGCGACCTGGTTCTCGATGCTGGAGCTGTCCTGGCCCTGAGGAAGAAGGGGAAGTCGCTGCTGCCCATCGGCATACGCGAGGTGAGGGGGACTTTCGGAGTGGGCTCGCCCGTGCGGTGCCTGGATGAAGCCGGGAGCGTCGTCGGCGTCGGACTGAGCAACTACAGGTCGGCCGAGATCGAGAGCATCAAGGGCCATCGCAGCGAGGAGATCGAAAACCTCATCGGCTACAAGCATTCCGACGAGGTGATTCACCGGAACAACTTCGTGTTGGCCGGGGAAATGATGGAAGAGACGGACGGAGGGCCGGATGCGTGAGGAAGTGTTGACCATGGGGAAGAGGGCGCGACAGGCCGCACATCACATGGCCAAAGTCGCAGACGTGCATAAACGCGGGGCCCTCGAGCACATGGCCTCGAACATTGAAGGCGCGGAAGCGGCGATCCGCGAAGCCAACGACACGGATATCCGGGCCGCCGTCGACAAGGGGCTTCCGGCGGCCAAGGTCGACCGTCTCCGGCTCGATGCAAAGGTTCTTGAAGAGATGGCGTGCGGGCTCAAGGAAGTGGCCCGGCTTTCCGACCCGGTCGGGGAGATCACCCGCATGTGGACGCGTCCCAACGGGCTTCGCGTGGGGCGTATGCGCATACCGCTCGGCGTCATCGGCATCATTTACGAATCCCGCCCGAATGTAACCGTGGATGCCGCGGCCCTGTGCATCAAGGCCGGGAATGCGGTGATCTTGCGCGGCGGCTCGGAAGCGTTCCATTCGAATCGGTGCCTGGCGGACATTCTGCGACGGTCGCTGGTGGAAACCGGCCTGCCCGAAGACGCCGTCCAACTGGTCGGTACAACCGACCGGGAGGCCGTGCTGGATTTGCTGAAACTCGAAGAATGCATCGACGTCATGATCCCGCGGGGGGGGGAGGACCTCATCCGTTTTGTCGCCGAGAACGCCCGGATGCCCGTGCTCAAGCACTACAAGGGAGTCTGCCACGTTTTCGTGGATGATGAAGCCGATCCGGATATGGCCATGCGTATTTGCATGAACGCCAAGGTGCAACGGCCCGGGGTATGCAACGCCATGGAGACCCTGCTCGTGCACGCCGGCATCGCGCAGCGGTTTTTGCCTCAAATGGCGGAAGCCTTTCGGGCGGCGGGGGTCGAGCTCCGCGGATGCGAGCGGACCCGGCGGATCGTTGCGGCCTGCGCGCAGGCCGTCGAGGAAGACTGGTACGCCGAATACCTCGACCTGATTCTCGCGATCCGGGTCGTGAACGACATGGAAGAGGCCATCGAACACATTACCCGGTACGGGTCCCAGCATACCGAGGCGATCGTGACCGGGAATTTCGAGCGGGCGCATCGTTTTCTGCAGGAGGTGCAGTCCTCGCTGGTGCTCGTCAACGCATCGACGCGCTTCAATGACGGTTTTCAACTCGGCCTCGGAGCGGAAATCGGGATTTCCACGTCGCGGTTGCATGCGTTCGGGCCGATGGGGGTCGAGGAACTGACCACCACCAAGTTCATCGCGTTGGGAAACGGGCAGCTCCGCAGTTGATGGTCGGGAACGGACGGAGCGATTCAGAATGGGTCAGCGCATCGGCATAATGGGAGGGACCTTCGATCCCGTTCATTTCGGTCACCTTCGAGCAGCGGAAGAAACCGTCGAGGCGCTGGAGCTTGACGCCCTCTACTTCACTCCCGCCGCCACGCCGCCTCACAAGGGGGGTAAAGCGATCCTGGACTTCGATCATCGCCGGCGGATGCTCGAACTTGCCATCCAGGATCATCCGAAATTCGCCCTGTCCGACATCGAACGAAAGCTTCCCGGCAAATCCTACACGGTGGTGACCCTGCGCAGGTTGCTCCAGGACTGGGCAAACGGCGTGGACCTCTATTTTCTCTTAGGAATGGACGCGTTCCTTGAGCTGAACACCTGGTGGCACTTTCAGGAGCTTTTCGAGCTGGCTCGCATGTGCGTCCTCAGGCGTCCCCCTTATGACGAGACGGCCATCGAGGCGTTCCTGCTTTCCAAGGTGTCTCCCGACTACGCCTGGGAGCCCGGCGCGCAAGCGTTCGCGCACCCCGGCCTGCTCCCCGTCCACTATCTGTGCAATACCCACCTGGAGATTTCCTCGACACGGATTCGCGAATTGGTGGCGCAGGGGCGTTCCATCAGGTATCTGGTTCCGCAGCAAGTTATGCGTTATATTTTTCAAAATGAACTGTATACAGGCTGGAACGCCGGCGTTGAGACCGTTGGGGAAATGATGCAACATGACGCAACCTGAGAAAAAAACAGCGCTTTCCGGAGGGATCGGACCCGTTTCCGAAAAGAAGCCGATGGACTCGAAGAGCAAAGCCTTCCTTTGTGCGGAGGAAGCCGACAAGCTCAAAGCCGCCGACGTGGTGTTACTCGAAGTGACGAAGTATTCTTCTTTTGCCGATTATTTCGTCATCTGCAGTGGAAAGTCCGGCCGCCAGGTGCAGGGGATCGCCGACAGTATCGAACGGAGTCTGAAAGAAGTGGGGATCAGGCCTCTGGGAGTCGAGGGGCTTCGAGAAGGTCAATGGGTATTGATGGACTACGGCGATGTGATCGTCCATGTTTTCTATGAACCCGTTCGATTTTTCTACGACCTGGAAAGCCTTTGGTCTGAAGCCGAGACGGTGCGTTGGAACGAACGATCGGATCGAGCCGATGCCGTGAAGGCGGAGGAATTCTCATGAAATCACTGACCAGAGCCGCACGGGTATGTCTCGTGATCGCGACCGTGGTCTGTTTCACCTTCACGAGTGCGGTGGCGCCTCTCTCCCGAAGCTTCGCCTTCACGCTCAGCGAAGAGAACGAACTGGGGCGAAAGCTTCTCGAGAAGATCAGGCAGCACATGCAACTGGTCGAGGACGGCGAAGTGCTCACGTACGTGCAGTCCGTGGGGAACCGGATCGTCGAGCATCTGGGGACCACTCCCTACGAATTCCGGTTCTTCGTCATCAATGAACCGGTGCCCAACGCATTTGCCATCCCCGGCGGTTACGTTTTCATCTTTCGGGGACTCATCGAAGTGCTGGAAGACGAAGGGGAGTTGGCCTCCATCCTGAGTCACGAGTTGGCTCACGTGCAGGCCCGTCACATCGAGCGCCGGATGAAGGAAGGCCGCATCCTGTCGATTGCCTCGCTGGCGGGATTGTTGGCCGGGATTCTGCTTGCCAGCAAGACCGGGGCGAGCCCCGCCCTGGCTCTCGGGGGTGCCGCCGGCGCTCAGAGCGCCGCCTTGAAATACAGCCGCGAATTCGAAACCGAGGCCGACCAGATCGGGCTGAGAAACCTGTGCGAGGCGGGGTACGACCCGAAGGACATGGCTGAAGCGATGCAACGGCTCGAGCAGTTTAGATTCCTGAACAACGCAAGGATACCGAGTTACCTGTCCACACACCCCGCGGTGGGGGAACGGGTCCAGTATCTGAACGAACTGGCGCGCTCTCACAAGGAATGGCTCGGGAAGAAGAGGGTCTCGCCCACCGCGACGGATTTCCGGCTCATGAAGGCGGCGCTCATTGCCGATTACTCAGAGCCTGCAAGAGCGATGGAACGGTTCACGGCCGGGGTCAAGAAAAGAGAGGCCGAAGCCTTCTACGGCATGGGAAGGCTTTACATGCGACAGGGAGACAACGCACAGGCCCTTTCCATGCTGCAGGAAGCGGTCAGGCTTCGGCCGGGCAGCCCGTTCATCCTGAGCAGCCTCGGCAAGGTGTATCACCAACTGGGGAGGCTTCCCGAGGCGCAGAAAGCGCTTCAGACCGCCCTGTTGATGGATTCTTCGACGATCATCGCTCAATACAGGCTGGCGCTTGTCCTCCAGGACCAGGGGAAGCGGGAGGAAGCCCTGGAGCACCTTCAGAGCATTCAGAGATATGCCCTGTCTTTTCCCGATATCGACTACCAGATGGGGATCATCCTGGGGCAAAACAACCGCATCGGACTGGCTCACTACCATCTGGGGCACTATTACGAAAGCAAGCAGGACCTGAAGCTGGCCTTGTTCCACTACCAGAAGGCCCGAGTGCTGCTCAGGGATTCGGTTGAAAAGATGAATGAGCTGGACAAGACCATCAAAGCGCTTGAGAAGGAGAAGAAGGAGAGCGTGTCACATCAGGCCCGCCGGTAAGCTCGCGTTGAAGGGGTGTGCGGAACGGCTCAGTCGCGTATTCGAGGTGGAATCCGATGTTTGGGGAACGACTGCAAGGCAGGGTGTTGTTTGGGCTCAGTGTAGCCGGATTCGTGATATCCGCCATGGCAGGCCTCTCGGAGGTCCTGCCTTGGCTGCAGGTGATGTGCCGGAGTGTTTCCGACGGGTGCGCGGACACCGTAAGGTACACCCTCCTGAAAGTGCCTTTCTGGGCGTGGGGGTTGGGTTTCTATCTCCTGCTGGGCCTTGCCTCCTGGAAGTTCAGGAAGGGGGTGGCCTGGCTCGCGGCCGCTGCGACCGGGGTGGAGGTCACTCTCGTATGGATGATGATCTCCCTGGAGTTGCCGTGCCTGTTCTGCGTGGCCAACCTGGTGATCGTGCTGATGCTTCAGGTCGTCGCCTTCCAGAGGCATCTGACCTGGCAGACCGTTTCGGCGGCTTCGTTGTCGTTCGTGCTTTCCTTCTTTCTTCTGGCGGACACTGCCGGGCTGGGGAAGATTTTCAGCGGACCTGACAACTCCGAGGTCATCGCGAAGATCGCGGGGGAATCGGTGACCGACCGGAGAATAGAAATCATGCTGGGGGCGCGCCTCTACGACTTGAAAAAGGAAATTTTCAAGCTCAAGAAAGACCGAATCGACCATTTGCTTCTCGACCAACTCATCGAGAAAGAAGCCGCATCCCGCGGAATGACCTTCGATGACTTCGTCAATCAGGTCATCGTGCCGAACGGCGTCACTATCGAAGCGGCCGAGATCGATGGGTACATCCGGGAGAACAGGGACCGGATGCGTGAATGGACGGGCACCTACGAGGAATTGAGGGAGCGCATCCGGGGCTTCCTCGAACAGCAGAAACGTTTCAATGCGATCAAGGCATACGGGAAATCTCTTGAGCCGAAATACGGAGCCGCGATTTACCTCAAAGAGCCGCAGTATCCCATTGTCGAGGTGAAACTCGACGGGAGTCCGAGTCTTGGCCCCGCGGATGCGCCGGTGACTCTGGTGGAGTTTTCCGACTACCAGTGTCCGGCATGCCGGGCCACCCAGGAAGGTGTGAAGAAGGTCAAGTCGCACTTTGGAGACCGAGTGAGGCTGGTGTTCAAGGACTACCCATTGAAGCGCCACAAGAATGCGCACCTGGCTGCGCAAGCCGCCCGGTGTGCGGGCGATCAGAGCCGTTTTTGGGATTACCAGGATGTTCTGTTTGCCTGGGAGCAGGAACTGGATCTGACTGTGCTCAAGCGTTTTGCGCGGGACTTGGGACTTTCCACCCGGATGTTCGATGAATGCCTGGACAGCGGGAAATACAAGACGGCGGTCGAACGGGACGTGGAAGAGGCCGTGCGGATCGGCGTGGACAGGACGCCTTCATTCATTGTCAACGGGAAGCTGATCGTCGGGGGTCCCTCCTTCGAAAGATTTGAAAAAATCATCGAGGAAGAGCTGAACAAACCGAAGGGAAAATCATAGAGGATTCGGTCCGGTTCGAGCGGCCGGACGATCACGCCCGCAAGGTCGCAACCGCGACGGTTCACCGTTTCTCCCCGGGCCAGGGAACCCGGCCCTGACAACCCCGAACAACGACAGCTTCGCTCTTGACGATCCCATCTGCGTGGGGTAGCCTAACCGGTCGTCTGATGATCGTTCGCACCACGTCGGGGTCCGACCGAAGGGGCGCGAATCGCGGGAGTTGAGGCAGCATGCGGATATTCTTCAATGTTCTAGGAGGGAGTGATGAAGATTCTGGTCAGCGATAACCTGGCTGAGTCGGGCGTTCAGAAGCTCAGAAAGGTTCAACAATTTGAAGTGGATGTGAAAACCGGTCTGACGCCCGACGAACTCCGCGGGATCATCAAGGACTACGACGGCCTGGTGATCCGCAGCGCGACCAAGGTGACCCAGGACATCATAGACGCTGCGGACAATCTCAAGGTTGTGGCCAGGGCGGGCATCGGCCTGGACAATGTCGACGTCGAAGCCGCCAGCAAGCGCGGGGTTGTGGTGATGAACACCCCGGAAGGGAACATCGTCACCACTGCGGAACACGCCATCGCCATGATCCTGGCGCTCAGCCGGAGCATTCCCCAGGCCACCAATTCCATCAAGAGCGGCAAGTGGGAGAAGAAACGTTTCATGGGCCGGGAAGTGTTCAACAAAGTACTCGGCATCATCGGGATGGGACGCATCGGGCGCATTGTGGCCGATCGGGCAAAGGGCCTGAAGATGAACGTCATCGCCTTCGACCCGTACATCAGCTCCGAGGTGCTGGAGACTTCGGGCATCGAGGCGGTCGCCTTCGACGACCTGCTGGCGCGCTCCGACTACATCACCGTTCATACGCCGATGACGCCGGAAACCCGGGACATCTTGAACGCAAAAGCCTTCAAAAAGATGAAGGAAGGTGTTTTCGTCATCAACTGCGCCAGGGGAGGCATCGTCAACGAACAGGATCTCCATGACGCCATACGGGCCGGGATCGTGGCCGGTGCAGCTCTCGACGTTTTCGCTCAGGAGCCGCCCAAGGACAACCCTCTCCTGGCCCTTGACAGCGTCATTGCGACGCCGCACCTGGGGGCATCCACGGACGAGGCGCAGGAGAACGTCGCCATCGCGGTGGCCGACCAGGTCATCGATTTCCTGGTGCGGGGCACCATAAGGAATGCCGTGAACGCCCCCAATATCGACGGCGCCGTGCTCGCCCGGCTTCGTCCCTACCTGAAGCTCTCCGAGAAACTTGGTTCCGTCCTCACTCAGATCACCCGGGGAGCCATTCAGAAGGTATCCATCGAATACATCGGGGAAGTGGCGTCCATGGAGACACAGCCTTTGACCTATTCCATACTGAAGGGAATGCTCACCCCGATAATGGGAGATATGGTCAACTTCGTGAACGTTCCGGTCCTCGCCCGCGAGCGGAACATCAAGGTGACGGAATCCGTGCGCAGCGAGGCCGAGGACTTCACCAACCTGATCGCCATCCACGTGAAAACCTCGGAAGAAGAAAACCTGGTGGCAGGGTCGTTCTTCGGGAAAAAAGACCCCCGCATGGTCAGGATCAACGATTTCCGCCTGGAAGCCGCCCTTGAAGGTCACCTGCTGCTCATTTACAACATCGACACTCCCGGCACCATCGGAGCGATCGGGACCTGTCTCGGGAAACACCACATCAACATCTCCATGATGGATGTCGGACAGGTGCTCGAACGCGGTCAAAACATCATATTCCTTCGGACCGACACTCCCGTTCCGAGCCATGTGAAGGAGGAACTGCTGGCCATGGACAATGTGAACGTGGTTCAGGCCATTGAACTTTGACCTCACACAGAGAGGGTGGACCATGGAAGAAAAAGAAGATAAAGGATTCGTGGTAAAGGATCGTCGCAAAGTAGCCCGGGAGGAGTCCGAGCAACCCGAGGCGGCGGCCGGTCCGGAAACCGCCGGCAAGGAAGACCGAGCGGCGGAGGCGAAGGGCGAAAGAGCTGCCTCGGGTGAGGAATCGCGCCACGTTCCGCTGCCGGAGGTGACCCTCGCCACCTTTGTCTTTTCCCTGAGTTCCTCTGCCCTGGTGCATCTTGGAGAAGTGCCCGATCCCGAGTCTCAGAGCGTGCGGGTCGATCTGTCCCTGGCAAAGCAGATCATCGACACCCTGGGTATGCTGCAGGAAAAAACCAGGGGCAATCTGGATCCCGATGAGGATCGTCTTCTGAAGACGGTCCTCTACGATCTGCGGCTGCGTTATGTTCAGAAGAGCGGCAAGTAGCCGGGAATTCCTCGACGCGAGGAATCCGGAAGGGACATGCATTGGCACTTAGGGTCGGCACTCCTGCAAAAATCAATCTATGGCTCGAGATCGTCCGGAAACGGGAGGATGGCTACCACGACCTGTCGAGCCTCATGCTTCCGGTGGCGGTTTACGATCATGTCGAAGTGGCCTGGAGTCGCGAAGGGGGCGTTCGCCTGAGCTGCAGCAGCGCCGAGGTGCCCGATGATCGCGGGAACCTTGCCTGGCGGGCCGCGGACGCCTATCTCGAAGCTGCGGGAGTCACTCGTGGGGTTTCGATCCGGTTGGAGAAAAACATACCGGTGGGCGCGGGGATGGGTGGAGGGAGTTCGGACGCTGCGGCGGTGCTCCTCGCGCTGAACCGGTTGAGCGAAAATCCGCTGTCCGAAGCGGTTTTGCAGAGACTCGCCGTGGGCCTTGGCGCGGATGTCCCTTTCTTCCTCCATTGTGTTCCGGCCCTGGCGACCGGCATCGGGGAGCGGCTGTTGCCGGTGCACGGGATTCCCGATTACCCCCTGCTGCTCGTCAAGCCGCCCATATCCGTTTCCACGGGCTGGGTTTACGGAAGTTTGAAGTTGACAAGGGGAGAAAGCCGCATTAAACTCCGTTCGTTTCTGGACAGGCCTTGGCACTTGTCCGAGGTTCTCCGGAACGACCTGGAAACCGTTACCCTGAACGAATACCCTCAGCTTGGGCAAATCAAGTGCTGGCTCATGGAAAACGGGGCTGTGGGGTCTTTGATGAGCGGTAGCGGTCCAACTGTTTTTGGGGTCTTTGCGGAGCAGCGTTTGGCGGACGGTGCGGGGGAACTGGCTCGCCGGGTTTGGAAAGATTGCCGGGTTGACGTGACACGCGTTCTGGGAACTCCGGTTTCTGCGCGATCATAGACTCCGATTTGCTTGGGGCGTCGCCAAGCGGAAAGGCACGGGTCTTTGGAACCCGCACCCGGAGGTTCGAATCCTCCCGCCCCAGCCATTTCTCTTGTGATCATCAGGCTGACGAACCGGCAGGATTGCCTGCTTAGAGAAGAGTGAGACGGAGTGGCCATGCGAGGCCGGATTGTTCTGATTGCTGGCAATTCCAACCGACCGCTTGCTCTTCAGGTATGTTCACATTTGGGAATAGAGTCCTGTGAGGCCCTCGTGGGGCGGTTCAGCGACGGGGAGGTTCGCGTAGAGATCGGCGAGAACGTCAGGGGCAAGGATGCGTATGTGTTGCAGTCCACCTGCCCTCCGGTCAATGAGAACCTCATGGAGCTCCTGGTGATCATGGATGCCCTTAAACGGGCCTCCGCCCGCAGGATCAATTGCGTCGTCCCTTACTACGGCTACGGACGGCAAGACCAGAAGGACAAACCGAGGGTGGCCCTGACCGCCAAGATGGTTGCGGACCTCCTGGTGGTCGCGGGCGCAAGCCGGGTGATCACCATCGATCTCCACGCGGATCAGATCCAGGGATTCTTCAATATTCCGGTGGATCATTTGTACGGCACCGAAGTGCTTTTGAGTGATTTGAAGGAGCGTTTGCAGGGAAACGAGGTCATAGTGGCTCCCGACGCGGGGGGGGTCGAAAGGGCACGGACTTTTGCCGAACGGCTCGGCGCGTATCTTGCCATACTGGATTACAGGCGGGCGGAAGCCGGTCCGTACGCGCAGATCGTGGGCGATGTCCGCGGCCGCAGGGTGGTTATCCTTGACGACATGGTGGACACGGGTCAGACGCTGATCCGGGCTGCCGAGGGAGCCGTGGCCGCCGGCGCCGCATCGGTTGAGGCCTGTGCGGTGCATGCGCTGTTGTCGGGCGATGCCGTCGAGAGGATCGAATCCTCCGCGCTTCAATCACTGACTGTGACGGACACCGTGCCGCGCGATGAAAAAGCCGCGCGGTGCGAAAAGATAAGAACGGTGAGCGTGGCATCCATGCTGGCGGAAGTCATCCGGCGGGTGCACTATGAAGAATCGGTGAGTTCGCTGTTCACGAGAACATGAGCACGCCTCGAGCGCGGTGCTTAAATATTTCAGGAGGCAAATGAGCATGGATATTGAATTGGTTGCGCAAACCAGGATGAAAAGGGGCAAGGGACCCGCAAGGGCGCTACGACGCGACGAAATGGTGCCCGCGGTTCTGTACGGTCCCAAGGCGGAAACGGTCTCTCTTTCGGTACCCAGGCAGAGGCTGGAACGGCTGCTACGCGACATGGGGGAGGAAAGCAAGCTGCTGCGCCTGACCGTCGAGGGCGACGGAACGGCGGAGATGAAACAGGTTCTGATCCGGGAAGTCCAAGTCCATCCTGTGCGCAGGCGCTTTCTGCATGTCGATTTCTACGAGGTCCCGCTCGATCACCCGATCGTGGTCGAGGTGCCGGTGGAGCTCTTGGGTGAGCCCGTCGGAGTGAAAAAGGGCGGAACGCTGAATCTCATTCAACGCATGCTGTCGGTTCGCTGCCTGCCGGGGGAGATTCCGGAGAAGGTGCAGGTTGACGTGAGCAAGCTGGATATCGGGTCGTCGATCCAGGTCGAGCAGCTTCGGACGATCGTGCCTTTCGAGCTTACGGACGACGGTGGGATGGCGGTTGTCAACGTGGTTGCCCCTGAAGGCACCGGAAAAGAAGACGCGGAAGCTGCGGAAGAATGAGCCTCCAGGCCCGGGATTCCTGAGGGGTCCCGAGGCCCTGCCGGAAAAGCATGACCCTGCATTCGGACATGGACGAGCCGGTTGTCGCGGTTGTCGGGCTCGGGAATCCGGGGCCTCAGTACGAACACACACGCCACAACGCGGGCTTCATGGTGGTGGACAGGCTGGCTGTCGGGTTCGGCATCGCCATGCAGGAGCGGAAGTTCCGTGCAAGCTGGGGGACGGGGTTCGTCGAAGGCAGGAAAGTCCTCCTTGCCAAGCCTCTGACCTACATGAACCTCAGTGGCGCCGCGGTCGGTGAAATCCTCAAGTATTTCGGATTTCCGGCGGAACGGATCCTGATAGTGCACGACGACCTTGATTTGCCCTGCGGCCGGGTCCGGCTGGTCAGAAAGGGCGGAGCGGGCGGTCACAAGGGTATAGCCTCCATCATTGCCCACCTGAACACCCGGGATTTTCCAAGACTGAAACTGGGCATAGGCCGTCCCCTTCATGGAGAACCGGTCGAGTCCTACGTGCTTCAGCCACCGTACGCCGAAGACGCGCGAACGTTCGAGAGCATGATTCTCCTGGGCGAAGAGGTGGTGCGCTCGGTGCTGGCGTCCGGATTGTCGTCGAGCATGAACGATTACAATCGCAAGGCGGCCGATGAATAATCGGGAATGATCTTCTTCCGGCGCGCAAGGGGGGCGGTTGAAAATCATGCGCGAATTTTTCCCGCACCGCGCCGACTCGGGCGTGCGAGGAGGAAGGAGGCGTGCGCAAGCGCTTCCGAGGCCTTTTGACAGTCCCTAACCTACCTTTTTTTATAGAAATTCTCGCATTCACTTTTTATCTCTCCTGTCTTGTTTATCGTGTTTCTCCTTTGCATCGGTGTGGGTTGGTGGTAAAATAATTTGTCATCCCTATATCGAAAACCCTTGAGCGATTGGGAACATGGAGGACATGATGTTTAAGATAGGGGATTTGGCCGTTTACCCAGCGCATGGGGTAGGGAAGATCGAATCCGTCGAGACCAAAAGTATCGGGGGCAAAAAGCAGGATTTCTACATCATGCGCATTCTTGACAACGACATGAAGATCATGATTCCGGTTCCAAACGCACACACGGTGGGATTGCGCGGCTTGATCGGCTTGGAGGATATCTCCAAGGTTTACGATATCTTGCAGAAAAGGGAGGTTTCCGTTAACGGCGGGACCTGGAACAGGCGATACCGCGAGTACATGGAGAAGATCAAGACGGGCTCCATTTACGAATTGGCCGAAGTCCTCAGGGACCTGACCGTTCTGAAAGGAGACAAGGAACTCTCTTTCGGAGAGAGGAAAATGCTGGATACCGCCAGAACGCTCCTGCTCAAGGAGTTGTCCATCGTGCAGGACATCAGTGAAGAGGAAGTCGACAAGGGCATACGCGAAATGTTGCAGTGACCCGATCTGAAGGGGTGCTGCGCTCTCCCGTAGGAATACCTTCCACAGTTCCAGGTTTTGTTGGCATTCTTTCATGGTTTCCGGACACCATCGAATTTTTCGTGAGGGGAGGTGAGTCGTTTGAAATGGGGTTGGTTTATCCTGAAGATGCTGTTGTTCATCATCTGCGGCGTCGGGGGTTATTTCATCGCCGATCAGACGGAAAGCCTCAGGGATTACGCGTGGCGTCCCTGGGCCGGCGTGGGAGCCGGAATCGTTTTTGCCATGCTCACCCTGTCGGTTGAGAAGCTCATCAAACACATTCCTCTCAAGGTCTTGTTTGGCGGTACCGTCGGCCTGGTGCTGGGACTGTCCCTCGTCAAGCTGCTCGGGTACGTTTTCACCACATTGCCCAATACCACTATCAGCGTCGCAATCTATGTCATCTTATCATGCATTTTTGGTTATATAGGAATGGTGCTGGGCAGCTTTAAGATCGAAGAGTTGCGGATTCCCAACTGGTCGTGGTTTACGCGGGGCAATTCGCGTGCGGGCCAGGCCATGAAAATCCTGGACACCAGCGTGATCATTGACGGACGGATCGCGGATATCGTGGAAACGGGCTTTTTGGGCGGAGTTTTGATCATCCCGGAATTCGTGCTCCAGGAGCTCCAGCACATTGCCGACAGTCCCGATCCCACCCGGCGTGTGAGGGGAAGACGCGGTCTCGACATCATCAAACGGTTGCAGCAGGAAAAGATGATCGAGGTCCGCATCGACCGGCAGGATTTCGACAACCTGTCGGATGTCGATGCCAAGCTGGTTGCGCTGGCCCTCCGGTTGAACGCCAAGATCGTGACCAACGACTACAATCTGTCCAAGGTCGCCGAGGTGCAGGGCATTCGGATTCTGAACATCAATCAGCTGGCCAACGCATTGAAGCCGGTGGTTCTTCCGGGCGAAGTCCTTCGCCTCCAGATTCTCAAGGAGGGGAAGGAACAGGGGCAGGGTATCGCCTACCTGGAGGACGGCACCATGGTGGTCGTGGAAAATGCGAGTCGGCACCTCGGGAAGGAAGTGGAAGTCTCCGTGACGAGCATACTGCAGACCACCGCGGGGCGCTTGATTTTCACCACGTTGAAGGATGCGGAGGTCAGCCGGCACCAGCATTGACCCTCGGATTTCCCGGGTTTTGTTCATGTCGAGGGCGGGTCAGAAATGTCCCGCCTTTTGCGTGAATGCGTTCGTAAACGATTTCCCGGCATGGGTACGATGTTTTGGACGGTGTCTTAGTGATGGAATGAAAACGCTGAATTCTCCCCCTGACCTGACGTTCCATGTGGACGCCGAGGAAAAGCTCCGCCGGTTGGACGTATTCCTCAGCGCCCGGAGCCCGGATTGTTCGCGAAGCCAGGTTCAGAAGCTGATCCGGGAAGGTCGTGTGACCGTGAACGGATCACCGGTCAAGGCGAGCTACGAAATCCGATCCGGCGACCGCATCACGGTGTGGCTGCCGGAGGCCGCCGGGGAGGATTCGCTCAAGCCCCGGCCCATGCCCCTGGAGATATTGTTCGAGGATGACGATGTGCTGGTGCTGAACAAGGCGCCCGGGATAATCGTGCATCCTGGCGCGGGGCATGAGGAAGGGACGCTGGTTCACGGTCTGCTGGCCCATTGTGCCAGGCTGGCTTCCCGGGGCGCCCCCAGAAGGCCCGGCATCGTTCACCGCCTGGACCGCGGCACTTCGGGTGCCTTGATGGTCGCAAAAAGCGAGCGGGCCTACCTCGAGCTGATCCGGCAGTTCAAGCACCATGAGGTCGGCAAGGAGTACCTCGCGCTGGTGTACGGCACGATGCCCGGGGCGTCGGGGGAGATACGGACGGGAATGGGACGCCATCCGGTCGATCGGAAAAGAATGGCCGTGCTGGAAAAAGGCGGGCGCGAAGCCGTTTCTCAATGGAAGGTCGCAGGCGACTGGGGTGAGGTGAGCCTGCTCAGGGTCGTCATCAAGACGGGGAGAACCCACCAGATCCGGGTTCATCTGAGCCATATGCAACATCCGGTGGTCGGCGATGAAACCTATGGCGGCGGAAAACGGAGAGCTCGCGCGGTCAAATCCGATGTTCTGCGAGAGCTGTTGATGGAGGTGGACCGCCAAATGCTTCATGCGGTCGGACTGGCGTTCCGGCACCCTGTTTCCGGAGCGGACCTCTCATTCACGGCACCGCTGCCGCCCGATTTTGCCGGTCTGCTCGAACGAATAAGGGGCTCGCTCTAGAAAGAAGGGGCGGGCCGCCCGATTCGTCAGGGATTGGGATGGATAAGCTGCCTTAGATCTCTCATCTTGCCCACGAATTCCCGCAGTGAATCACTCCCGCGTCTTTCGACGACCCGCGGCGTGATTGCAATGAGCAATTCCGTCCGTTCCCTGCTTTTGCCCTTCTGCCCGAAAAGCGGGCCGATAAGGGGAACATCCACCAGCATCGGTGCGCCGGTGGTGGTGTCCCGGTCGATTTCGTCGATTATGCCGCCGATGACCACGGTGGAGCCGTCCTGGGCCAGCAGCGTTGTCTTCAGGTTTCGTTCGGTGAAGGTGGGCGCGGTGTTGTTGACCCCGACGGTGGCATTGGCCCCGACCCGGCGGATGGTCTGTTCCACTTCCAGCCGGACCAGGCCTCCGGCGTTGATGTGAGGCGTAACGGTAAGTATGGTGCCGGTTTCCTCGTATTCGATGGTGCTGAACACGGTGTCGAGGCTGGTCGAGGTTCCCCCGGTGTAGGACCCGCTCGGGACGGGAGTCCGTCCACCCACCTGGATGGCGGCTTCCTTGTTGTCGGTTGCCAGCAGGGTGGGCGTGGAGAGAATCTTCACCTTGGTTTTCGAGGACAGCCAGCTCAAGACCCCCGCCATGTCTTTGGCATTGCTGACCCAGGCCAATGCCATGCCGCCCGCGGAGGATATGCCGGCCAGGTTGAGAGCGATGTCGGATACGCCGCCCAGTCCGTTGAGGGAGCCTTGCCCGACGCCGGCTCCGACTTCCGCATGGCTGAAGTACCATTTCAGCCCGTACTCGAAATCCTTGGTCAGCGCGACCTCGGCAATGATGACCTCGATCAGGACGGCGCGGGGCAGGATATCCAGCGCTTCGATGGTCTTCTTTATCTTGGCGTAGTCGGTGGCGTTTGCACGGACCACTATGGCATTGTTGACCTCATCAGGGATGATCATCACTTCGGGGGACACCGAAGTCGGCGGACTCTGTCCTCCCGCGCGGCCCGCGGCGCTGCGCGCTGCGCGCTGAGCCGAAGCCGAGCTGCCCGCGGTCTGCCCGAACGCCGAGCCGGTCCCCCCATACTGGCCGGATGAGTCCGAGGACGCGGAACGGAATCGACTGCTCGATGAGCTGCCGAAGGACGAACCGCTCGACGAGGTGCCGAAACCCGAGGAAGTCGAACCGCCTCCGAAAGACGAGCCGCTGCCGAAGGTTCTCCTTCCGGTGGTCGATTGCACGACCTGTTTTTCCGGTCGCCTTTCGGGAGCCGCGATTCCGTACACCTGCAGCAAAATGTCTCCGATGTCCCTGGCCAGTCCGTTTTGGACGTAGTAGACGTAGATCTGCTCTCCCACTTCGCCGCCATGGGTGTCCAGGGCGTTGATCCATTGCTTGGCGGTCTTGAGCAGCTCGGGGGTTTGGGCCAGGACCAGCACGCCGCGGAAATTCACCAGGGGAATGAACGCGAGATTGTTCTTGAGGTTCGTCTCCTTGAAGAGGCCCAGTTTGCCCATAAGGGCGTCCATGCCCTGAACGGCGTCCTGCGGAGCGATGGAATGCAGCTGAACGACCTCCATGCTCACTTCCTGAAGGATATTCATATCCATCGTTCTGAGGACTTCAACGATGGACTGGGCATTGTCGCTGCTCTCGACGAAGATGAGGCTGTTGGACATGGCGTCCGAGATGAGGGGCCGCCCGGGGGTGATGAAGGATTTTACGGTGTTGAGCGCCTGTTTGACGTCCAGGTAGCGCAGTTTGTAGATGACGATGACGGGTCTCACCCCTTCCTTGTCCGGCTTCAACGTGATGGTGTCCGCGAGCGACAGGCTGCTGCTGGCGCTGCGCTGCAAGGGCTGAATATAGTAAAGTCCTTTCTGGGGGGTGATCGAAACGTTGTTTGCCTCGAAGGCCTTGATGATCATCTGGAGCAGCTCGGTCCTGTTGAACTCGCCCTCCAGGTACATGCTGATCCGGCCTTGAAGAGTGGGGTCCAGCACGTAGTTGAGCTTGAGGTAATCGCCGAACACCTGGCTTGTGACCTCTCCCAGGTCGGCCTTGTCGAAGTTGAAAACAATCTTCTGACGTTCGCCTTCCCCGACTGGAACTCTCTCTCCTTTTCCCCTGGCGGGCGGGGTGAGCAGGCCGGAGGTCGTCTTCCCCTCGTGGCGCGGGAGGACGGGCTTTTTCTTGGCTGCGTCGGAGTCTTTCTTCGGATCGTCCAGCGACACCTGCTTCTCTTTGGGTGAATCCAGGGCGACGGGACTCAGGACCTCGGCGGGTGACTTCGCTTTCTGCTCGGGGACGGCTCCCCAGACGGTGCGCGGCGCCCGCGGAGGCGGGGTGCCCGCCGTACCGCAGGACAACAGGACAGAGGCCATCATAACAACCCATATGGCCCGGCATATCTTCATGGTTTCCCCCCCATGCATGCAATACCCAAAAGGCCTGGTGAGCAGGGATATCGTTGGTGCGCCAGTATAAATGAGAAACGGGCCGCAATGCAAAACAATCGTTTAGGAGCAACCGGCCATGGGCCGATCGTCTGCGCGGACTTCACGTTCAGGACTTGTCCCCCTTTTCCATGAGTGCGGCAAGGATGACGTTGATGATCAGGTCCGGTCCCTTGCTGCGCTGTATCTTCTGGATGTTGATCTCCTGGACCAGGATGGCCGCCTCGAAGTTCTTGACCCTGTCCAGGAAGAAATGAAGCCCGTCGACCGTCGTCATGAAGTTGAACCGCAGGTGGACTTCCTGGTAGAGACCATATTCCTTGCTCGCAAGCACCTGGTAGGTCTTGATGTCGAGCTTCCGGCCGCCTTTGGCGGACAGCATGTCGCTCAGCGAAGCGGCCAGCTGGTAAGGATCATTGCCGCGGAACAGGCGCTTCTGCATCTCTTTGAGCTCCTGTTCCTGCTTCACCAGGTTGTCTTTGATGCTCTGGGCCTGGTTGAGCTTGTCCTGATATTTCTTCGCCAGATCGCTCTTTTGTTTCACCTGGGCGGCCAGTTCCTCCTTACGGACAAGGAGAGGGTTGACCCAGATCGCATAGACCACCAGGATTCCCACAAGAGTCGCCGTAACCACCAGGATCGCGGTGCGCTGCTTTTTTACGTCGGACCAGGATACCTTGTGCTTCATCATCGCTGCGTCCTATTCGTCCTCTTCCGGGGCGAAGTCCTCATCCACAACCTCCTCGTCCGGCAACTGGCGCCTGGGGGCCGATTTTCCGACCGGAGGAGATGCGGATGCGGGCGCCGGGGCGACGCTCGGCGCCTGGTCGTCGGGCTTTTCCGGCGGCAGTGCTTCGAGGGTTTTCATCATCTTTTCGGATTCTATCTGGACCTGCACGTTGAACCGTTCCATGTCCGAAGAAGGATTCTTGGTGACGGGCGAGGCGAATCGCACGTCCGCCAGCCCATCGACCTTGGAAAGCTCGGACAGATACTTGATGGCGGATTTGCTCTCGCCCCTCAGCATCAACTGTCCTTTCTTGATGGACAGGTAATTGAGCCAGGTATCTTCAGGCGTAACCTGCGTGAGGAAACTGAGAACCTCCAGGATGGGGTAGCCTTGCTGGTTGAACTGGGTGAGGGTCTTCTGGTCCTGCTCGAACTTGGCGATCCGGTTCTGGAGCTCCTCGATGGGCTTCCACTGCGTTTCCAGCTGAAGCACCTGTTTCTGAAGCCGTTTGCTGTCTTCCACAAGCCGGCTTGCGGCATACACCTGGTAGAAGGAAAAGGCGGTGAAAACGGCGACGAGCGCCAGCACGGGGTACGCAACCTTGGGCACCTGCCAGGGTTTGAGCACCAGTTCCGTCTCGAACGTTCGAACGCTATCCTGTTCCAGGATGTATCGCACCCATTGGTGAACAAGGCTTTCTTCGACCGGATGGACGCCCATCGGGAGCTTCTCGTTCCTCCATTCCCGGCCGTAGCTCTCAGTGTCGTTGCACTCCTCATCCGAGCAAAGCAGATGGATGCGGACTTCCTGCCGGTCCGGACCTTCTCCCAGGCAAAGCAGGCTTTCCCGGAAAAGCCCAAGATTGTCCCAGTTCCTGCCGAGCAACGTGGAATCGAGGAGAAACCCGTTGTAAAAGCGGTGCATCTCGACATGGTCAGGACCGATGATGCGTCCCATGATCTCGATGGGAAAGACGTCCTCTCCCGCGCGCAGTTCCGGGACAAACGCCTTGTACATCAGGGCGCCGGGGATCACCGAGAAGCTTTCGTAAACCCCGCCGCCCAGCGCCTGGTAGAATTTGTCATAGACGTCCCTCTGTATCGAAAAGATCGGGACCGAGAGCTGGCTGTCGACGAGCACGGCGGGACCGAAAAAATGCAGGGTCCGGTCGTGCTCGTGAAAGACATTTTCCTGCCAGTCGAAGTTCAGTGCTTCCTCCAACTGCTCTTGGAGCGCGGCGGGGTAGTGTTCGCGATGGAAAGTGTAGTAACTGCGGGAAAGGAACAAAACCAGGGCTCCGGCTCTTTTTCCACGGGGCCGCAAATTAAGGCGCTGAAGGAATTCATGGACGGGTTCCCCCTCGGGAATCGCGAAGCGCTCCGTGGAGTCGATCTTCCATGTTCGCCACTGCCGGTAAGCACGCAGGAGCTCGATCTGACCGGGCTCGACATAGACCGCCAGAAGATTCCCGGGACGATGCTTGACAAGACCCTTCAGCATCCTTCTTTATTCTCGCTTTCCTGTCGGGATCACAGAATCTTGCGGTACAGCACCTGGTACCCTTCGGGCATCTCGGGCGCAAAACGCACGACCAGCCAGACCGTGACCGAAGGTGGTCCGGCACCGGCTTTTCCGCAAGACACGATACGGTATACTCCACCGCGTACCCACACCGCCTGCGGCCGAAGATCCTCCCCTGACAGATTATCCATCAAGACGGTATTACTACCATAGACCGTAAGCATCTGGAACAGCGAATCTCTTGCAGGAAACAGGAAACCATCCGTTTCGGATTCATCCGTTTCGGATTTCTCCCGTTCCGCATCCTCTTGCGTCAGTCCGTACCCGTAAAACAACTGCTGACTCATTCCGGGAATCATCAGGATTTGATCCAGTCTGACCAAGGGGCCGTTGACAGGGCCGTAGTGCATTCCCGCACGCTTGTACTGGTCCTGTTCCATGCCGTGAAGCAGGGGAGAATCGTCCTTGTCGATGAAGTCGGCGATCCGATCGGCCAATTCCTCCGCAGGCTCCCCTTCCATACCCCGTTTCACGAATGCCGCCTTGAGTTGGGCATGATTCGCGCGGTTCACGTTGATCTTCTGGTCTTCCCTTTCCATGATCACCAGGGCGCGGCCGGTTTCGTACTCCACCAGGTGGGGGGCGCCGTCGGGCAGCCAGTTGTCCTCCGCATTCCGGTCCAGCCCGAGGGAGGGACTCTGCCCCATTCGGGCCAGCGCCTCGTAGCATCCGCCGATTGCAAGGTGCAGTGCCCGGGACTTGCGGAGCAGGTGGGTCTGCTCTTCACCCCGAAGCCGCGTTTCGGCGCTGATCTGGAGCGCCAGCCACATGACCAGAGCGCAGATCCACAGGACCGCCACAATCACGACACCGCTTTCTTGCCCAAGCCGCAGTTTCTTCATAAGGCCGCCGCGTTCTCCCTCATTTTCGCATCACTCGGTGTCGGGGCCGGCGCCCGGGAGCGTCGGACGGGTCACCCCTGCGGCGTTCTTCCTGTCCGTTTTCAGGGGAAAAATGAAATTGGGAATGATAGACCGCGCGTCGGCCTCCGCGTCTCCGGGCAAGACCCACTTCACCAGCATGAAGGAAGGTATGGGCGATTCCTCTTCTTCCCAGGATTCGGAAAACGAGCCTTTCTCCTGACCGCCGAAGGTGAACGTGAGAGCGGAGACCTCGACGGAGAAGAAACGCGGCCATGACTCTTCGCTGGTTGACGGCCCGATCTCGATGAACGCCTTGATGGCGTCGGTATGGTGGGTATCCAGCGGCATCTCCGCGTAGAACAGTTTCTTCTCACGCTCGTCGAAAAGGTACCTGGCCACCACCGGGGCGCCCCCCGAAATGGCTTTCACCGAATGGGCGGTTGCCAGTGTCAGGGAATGAGCGTTCCCTAGAAACAACGGTCTGGACTCTCCATCGATGCGGATGTACGTCGGGTCGAACTGCGCAAGCTGCATCTTCATGAGATCGAGCATCGCCGGCATGTCGCTCGGTTTTCGGTTCTGTTCCCGCTCCCAGGCCCGCATGGAGAAAGTCAGAGCCACGGAGAGGATCCCGATGACGAGGCTCGAGATCAATGTCGCGAGGACCAGCTCAAGCAGGGTGAAGCCGCTACGCGAGGGGAGCACGCGCGACGGCTTGACGGTTGTTCTCCGGGTGAAGGCGGGATTCATGCGATCACCTCGACCTATCCCGGGGAACCATCAGGCTGAATTCGAGCTGTTCTCCCCGGTAGAGCAACTGCACTCGATACAAGGGGCGCGGCCGTTCCCCGAACGGCGTGCTCGGCCCCACTTCGACCAGCGTCAACCGGACGGCGACCGTCGGCGTTTCAGGCATGTCGTTCAACGTCAGATCCCCTTGTTCCGCCTTTACGGGATCGGCGAGAATCTCCTGGGCCGCGGCCTCCAGCACCGGTTGGATGAGGCTCTTCTCCTTCAGGCGCAGATTGAACTGGAGCGATGCCGAAATGACTCCCATGACGCCGCCCACAATCAGTGTCCCCACCAGCAGGCTCACCATGACCTCCAGGAGTGTGAAACCGTTTGCGACACGCAATGAACGGGAGCCGGGTCGTGCGATCATGAGCTCACTCTCGAAAGGTGAACGGTCCCGAACAGGGGATGAACGTAAAGGCGGAAAGAGCGTACCTTGTCGAAGACGATCTCGATGTCGCCTCCGGACAGGCTGCCGTCCGGAAAGAAGAGCAGGCAGTAATCCCCGGTCTGCGGGTCACGTTCCAGCCGATCGGCAAAGATGTCCACGTTTGGAGGAATGGGCCTGCGGGGCGGGTCTTCAAAATCGTAAACCCGCTCCGCTCCATTGATTCTGAAAAATACGATCGTACCCGCATTCATGGCCCTCAACCGCGACCTCTTCAACGTATCGACGAACTCCTGGAGGAATTCCCGGTCTTCCATCCTTCTCCAGCCCGCCCCGACGCGAGGGAGGACCAGGGCGACCGTGATGCCGATAATCACCATGACCACCATGAGCTCGAGGAATGTGAACCCCGCACGGTTTCCCGGAGATGCTCCATGCATACAGTAAGTCCGAAAACGGGTTCTCATGCCGATCCGCGTTCAAGATCACACAACACCGGTTCGCCGGGCCGTGCGGCGGGCGTGTCATGCCGCGTCCCCGCGCCGGAGAGATCGCCCGCAAAGGCGCGCCGGTCGGCCGCACAAAGCACGAGGGAGAGGGCTTTATAGCCTCCCGTCAACATTACCATCCTCAGCGCAGGTTCGTATCACGCTAAAACTTGATGTCGTTGATACCGAATATGGCAGTAAACATGCTCAGAACCATCAAACCGATCACCAGACCCGTGACCACAATAACGGCCGGTTCGAGAAGGGTCATGAGTCTCTGGAGGCGCCGCTGCAGCTCTTTTTCGAAATGGTCCCCCAGGCCGAGCAGTCCTTCGCCCATGTTGCCCTGTTCCTCCGAAATGCGGAGCATGGTTCCCAAACGGGAAGGGAACAGCTCGCGCGATCGAAAGAAGTTGCTCATCGAGTGGCCGACCTTGATCTCCTGGTAGAGGGGTGAAATCGCCTGCTTGAGGACCGTGTTGGTCAGCAGCTCCTGTCCCAGGCTCAGCGCGCGCAGGAGCGGAACGCCCGCCTGGATCATGGTTCCGAGGGTACGGCAGAACCGGGTCAGCTCGCTGTGGAGAACGAGATATCGCGTGAGAGGGAAGCGGAACAGGATGCGGTCCAAAGCCCCTCGTGTCGCCGGGTGCCGGTACAGCTGGCGCCCGCCGAAAAACATCACCCCGGCGGCAAGAACGAGAGCCCAGCCGTAGTCCTTGAGAAATATTCCCACATCGAGGAGGAATTGGGTCACGGGTGGTATTTTCTGGTGCAGATCATTGAAAATCTTTGCAAAATTTGGAATGACATAAACCAGCAGAACCACCATCGAAATAAGGCTCGTGGCAAAAAGGATAGTAGGATAGATCATCGAGGAGACGAGGCTCTGCCTGAAAGTGCGGCGCTGTTCGAGGTATTCCGCCAGGCGTCTCAGGATTGGACCGAGGGTCCCGCTGGCTTCCCCGGCCCTCACCATGTGATCGGACAGATTTCCGAAAACGTGACGGTACTTGGCGAGAGCGCCGGAAAGGTCGCTTCCGCCTTGAACCTCTTCGAGCAGCCCCTTGCTGATCCTCTGAAAGACCTTGTTGGTCTGATTGCTGCTGATGAGGCCCAGCGCCCTGTCCACCGGGAGACCCGCGGAGAGCAGATCGGAAAGGTCGAAGAAGAACCGGATGAGATGTTCCTCGGGAACCCTGCGCTGACGGTGACTCTTGACCGGTTTGATCTTCACGGGATAAAGGCGACCGCTTTTCAACTTCCTCGCGGCGTCACCCTCCGAAAGCGCTTCCAGGACGCCGCGGTGCGTCTCACCCTGTCCGTCTCGCGCCTGGTACTGGAAATATCCCATGATGCCGTCCTGTTTGCTCGTTCATCCGGCCGACGTCAGTTTGACCGGAGATAGTGTGTCAGCCGCCACGAAATGCCCGGACCCAGCTCCGGCGAATCTCACCCGCTGCCGGTTCCCGACCGGGCATGTACGGCTCATCGCCGACCGCCTCCGCCCGTTTGCGTCGCCGGCAGTCGCCCGCGCCGTCTCCAACCCGCCCGCGGGGCCATCGGATATTGGTGCAAAGGCGCGGGCCGACTCATGACAGGCTGGTCACCCTCAGCACCTCGGAGAGCGTCGTAGTGCCTTCGATCACCTTCCTGTAGCCATGGTGCAAAAGCGGTCGGTAGCCCGATTCGAAGGCGATCGGGGCAATGCTCCCGGCATCCTTTCCGGCGACGATCGCCGATCGGACGCTTTCATTCACCTTGAGCACCTCGAAGATTCCCTGTCTGCCCCTGAATCCCGTGTAGCCGCATCGATCGCAGCCTTTGTTCTGGCAAAGAGTAAGGGAGCGAGGCAGGTCGGGAATGATCTCGTTGAGACGGTTCCAATCGGCTTCGCGCGCAGTGTAGGGTTCCTTGCAATGGGAGCAGAGCACACGCACCAGGCGCTGGGCGAGGACCGTCAGGAGGGAGTCCGCCATCAGGAAGGACTCGATCCCAATGTCCCGGAGTCGTGTGATGGCGCCCGGCGCGTCGTTCGTGTGAAGGGTCGACAATACCAGGTGACCGGTGAGAGCCGATTCGATGGCGATGTCGGCCGTTTCCTTGTCCCGGATTTCTCCGATCAGAAGCACGTCCGGGTCTTGCCGGACAAGAGACCTGAGCGCGTTGGCGAAGGTGAGGTTTATCTGAGGCTTGACCTGGATCTGGTTGATGCCGTTGATCTGGTATTCCACGGGATCCTCGACCGTGATGATTTTTCTCACCACGGAATTCAGTTTCTTGAGGACCCCGTAAAGGGTGGTCGTCTTGCCGGAACCGGTCGGGCCGGTGACGAGGATCATACCGAAAGGACGTTCGACTAGCTGTTCCAGGTAGGCGAGATCCTCTCCGTCCATGCCCAGGTTGGCCAGGTTGTATTCGACCCCCTCCTGAGCCAGGAGCCGGAGGACGATACTCTCTCCGTATATCGTCGGAACGGTCGAAACGCGGATGTCGACCTCGCGGTTGCCGAACTTGAGCTTGATCTTGCCGTCCTGGGGCAGTCTGCGTTCGGCGATGTTGAGGTTGGCCATCAGCTTGAGGCGGCTGACGATCGCCGCCTGCATGCTCTTCTGAGGTTGATCGAGGTCGAAGAGCACACCATCGACCCTGCATCGGACCTGGAAACTGCGCTCGAACGGCTCGAAATGAATGTCGGATGCCCGCATGTCAAGCGCGCGCGAGATCAGGACGTTGACGAGCCTCACGATAGGCGCTTCCTGGGCCAATCCCCTCAGGTGTTCGAGATCCTCCTCGAAAGCGCTGCCGTTGAGTACCGCCCCTTCACCGGAGCGGGACTGTTCTTCGGCTTCCCTTGCCGCGGTCCCGTACAGCCGGTCGATGGCCGTTCGGATCTCCTCCCGCTGCCCAAGGCACAGACTGAGTTTCATGTCGGCGAAGTAGCCGCCCAGGAGGTTCAGCACCGGCAGGTTCAGGGGATTGTTGACCACTACCTTCACCTTGCCGCTGTCGATCTGGATGGGGAGTACGGCGTGCTTGCGCAGAAAAACCATGGAAACGCCCTCGAGGAGCACCGGTTTCTCCGGGTAATCTTCACGCTCCAACAGCGGGATCCCGAAATGCTCGGACAGAACGCGGAGGATGCGGTTCTCATCGGTCACCGAAATCTGCTCGAAAGCGTCCGCAAGAGGCAATCCCTCCATGAAGTAGGCATCACGCAACTGACAGACTTGCTCCTCCTGCAGGCTGAACTCCCGCCGGAAAGCGCTGAGCAATGATGAAGACTCGGGCATATCGGCTCCTCATCTTTTGAAATTCCCGGTGATTCCTTAACAAATCGGCCGTCAAAAGTAAACGTCGCCGTTCCGCCGGCTTCCGAAGCCCCGGCGAGTTGAGCTCAATGCTTCCCGTCGTGGTCCTTCCCGCCGATGGTCGGATGAGCCGACGCGGCGGGGCTTCGGGAACCGCAGCGACGCCCCGCCGCAAGCCCCCTGTCGGGACCTCCCGGAAAACACCCGTGGACTTTCCGGATGAGCGCTAATATACTCAGAATCGGAAAGAATATCATTGTTGAGCACAGTGAACCCACGAATTCATCTCAACGGGAGGCCGGAAGCCCGACATGATGAGACTCGGTGTGTATGTTGCCTCAGTTTTTTGCGGGGTTTTGCTCTTGTTTTCCCTTTGTGTCGCAGCCCCGTTGATGGTGGAAAAGAACCTTTTCGCCCAGGACCGCAAACCGCCTCCACCCGAATCGGCCACTCCGGCTGGCCAGTCCAACAAACCGGGTCCCTCCCACAATGCGATCCAACTGGACGGGATCATCATCCACGGCGATTCAAAGAAGGCCCTGTTGCGGTACAAGGGACAAATACCCGGGGCCGAGAAGAAGAAGGACCGGTCTCCGTACGTGACCGTTCGGGAAGGCCAGCGTTTCGGGGACTACCAGGTCGTCAAGATCGAATCCAAGAGCGTTATGCTTGAGAAGGACGGCCAGGTCTTCGTCATAAGCCTTTTCAGCGAGGGCAAGGTGGTCACCCCGCTGCCGGCCGCTGCGGCGGTTCCGCCGCAGCCTCGCCCCGCTCGGCCGCCTCAGCCCGGTCATCCTCCCGAGATGCCCGGGGGGAGGATGATGCCGGCGCAGCCTCCCATGCCTGAAGGAGCGGAAGGGGCGGGTCATGCGACCATGGCCGTCCCGGGTGCCGATGCCGGAACCGTTCGGCCCGGAACGCCCACTGAATCCCCCCCCGCCCAGCCTCAGCCCGACGAGGAACCGCAGGAGGAGGAAGAAGAGGTCGCTGAAGAAACCGATCAGTAGAAGTCGATTCCGCCCGCGCGGCGACCGGGCCTGATGGACGCTGAAAGAAAACGGCGATGCCGGGAAAGATCGGGGCAGGGCGGAGGAAAGTCGGCCTCCCGGTGGATGGTGGGCAGTCCCCGTAAAGGGTTCACAGAGAACCGCCAATGTCCTTGCGGCAAGAAGCGGGCGCCTGTGTGGAATTTCGGGCTCAGAGCGGCCATGTCGCGCAAAGCGTGGTTCCCGCTCCTTCGGTCGATTCTATGGTGAAGGTTCCGCCGGATAGTTCGGTCCGCTCCTTCATGCTGGGGAGACCCAGACCCGATGAGGAATCGCTGCGGCGTGAGGCGCTGGCCCGGTCAAATCCGATACCGTTGTCGCCGATTTTGAGCTCGAGCGTTCCCGGCGTCTTGCGAAGGCCGATCTTGACCCGGCTGGCCTGGCTGTACTTCGCGGTGTTGTGAAGCGCCTCCTGCAATACCCGGAAAATGACGATTTTCAAGGCCTCAGGAATGTCCTCCTCCACGACCTCGACCTCCTTGTCCACCCGAAGGTGCGTGTAGGCTTTCCTGAATTGTGCGCAAAACCATTCCATCGTGGTGAGGATGCCGAAGTCGTCCAGAATGGGAGGACGAAGATCGGTCATGATTCTTCTGGATTCGTCTATGGCGTGCTGAGTGAGAACGATGACATTCTGCAGGGATTCGTAGCTCTGTGAACCCTGCCTCATCCGTCGCAGCGTCGCCTCGAGGCTGAACTTGATTGTGCTCAGAGACGATCCGATGCCGTCGTGGAGCTCCCGGGCGATCCTCTTGCGCTCATGTTCCTGGGCTGCCAGAAGCTGACTCGACAGGAGGTGCAACTGCCGCTCCGACTCTTGCAGAGCCGCTTCGGTCTGCTTGCGTTCCGAGATGTCCTCTATGATCCCGATGCCTCCGATCACCGTGCCGTCCGCCGACAGGATCGGGCCGTAGTTCGCTTTCAAATTGGAAATCTTCCCTCCCGTCACCGACAGGTAGCTGCCCTCATAATGTGCCGACTTCCCGGACATGCAGGCGATGACCGCGGCCTTCATCTTCTTGTTCTTCAAGGATGTGTTCAGGTTGAAGCCCACAAGCTTCTCGGCGGTGGTGCCCCAAATCCGGAAAATGTTTTCGTTGGCCGTCGTAATGACGCAGTCGGCATCAAAGTGGAAAATGCCCAGGGGCGAATTCTCGAAGATCATGCGATACTTTTGTTCCGATTCGCGCAGTTTCGTTTCGGCTTCCTTGATCGTGGTGATATCGGTCATCGTGCTGATGGTTCCCCGATAGTCGCCCTGCTCGCCGAACATAGGCCTGCCCGAAACAAGCACCGGGATGTTCCGACCGTCCCTAGATTGCATCTGGATTTCATAGAGAGAGCCCTCCCGGTTCCTGCGCTTCTGCGTCTCACGCTGAAGGATCAGCAGGTTGGCGCTGTCGAAAAGCGCCGATACCTGCATGCCGACGAGTTCCTCCCGGATGTACCCGAGAAGCCGGCACATCTTGTCGTTGGCGTAAAGGACCCGGTCATTCTCATCGCGGACGCACAGCCCTTCGTTCATGGTCTCAACCACCATGCGAAACTGTCGTTCGCTCCTGGCCAGAGCCTGATCGGCCAACCTCTTGTCGGTTATGTCGCGAATCGACTGGATGGCGCCTACCCAGTTGCCTTTGGCGTCGTACAGGGGGGATGCCTTGCCCCACAAATAGGCGCCTTTGCCCCGGTATGCAATTGGGGCGTAAGCCTCGGCGAAATACGTTTCACCCTGCTTTTTCACATACTCGTATTTCCTCTCGAATTTCGAATCCGCGCCCATCACCAGATCGATGACGATCGGACGGCGCTCGCCGTAAAACGGCACCGCATATGCAAAATCTCCCCGGCCAAGGATGTCTTTCTTCCTCACCCCGGTCATCTCCTCGATCGCTCGATTCCATGCGATGACCTTTCCCTCGCGATCGATGACAAAAGTGGCGTCCGGAAGGAATTCAATGATATCGAGATTTCGGCGGGTGATATGGGGGCGGTCGCGGAGCGGTCTGCCTCCGGCGTCCTCGGTTATCTCTTCTCGGGCTTGTCGGGATTTCAAAGGCGGAGAGCACACCGCCTGCATCTTGTTCCCGTCGCGTTCATCACTCACAGCAGCAGAACCTCCGCACATCGAACAGGAAATGTGAAAAGAGCAATTCCACAGGAGAATGAGATCTCAATGCATACAACTAGCAAACAATAGCACGAACCCATGCCCGCCGGAAGCGAAATCTAACAAAAGCATCACCAAATCGGCGGGTTACTGAATGGCCGGAGCGATAACCCCTTCAACCGTGGTCGTTACCCGTTCGCTATCCGTGCCAGGGCTTCGCGGGAGCACATATCCGGGGGAACGAACGATCTCGCAGGATCGGTCCGGATACCACTCCGGCGAACCGTCGACCGCCCTCCGGATCCGGCTTCGGAATCCGGTGTTTTTCCCCGAACGGCCGGCTGCACCGGGATGAACGGGAGCGTTATCCATCGTTCCCGCGCACCCGCCGCTCAGCCTCGATCGCCTGAAAATGCTCGATGCTCGTCTGGCTATGGTTCATCTTGCCGTGTACGGGGTGAATGCCGATAAGGGGGGCGAAAACAAAGCGGTCCTGTATCGCGTCCGCTCAAGTTGAGGCAGGAGCGGCCACCGGAACTAGGCCGTCTTCTCTGCTTCATCCGAAGTCTCGGCGACCAGCGGATCGAGGTCTTTCTGCTTTATGTCCAGTCGTTTCAGGCGGCCCTTGTCGTTGATCGCGCGCTCCAACTCCCGCCTGACCTCCGACTGCGCCAGGAGCTCGGAGAGCAGAATGCGCTTATAGCTGATGCTGCGAAGCTCGTTCTCCAGGAATTCGTCACGTTCCTGCTTCAGCTTCAGGTTCTGCAGGAAAAGCTTCTCTTCGAGGGACTCGTTCTCGATGAGCAGCGTGATGAACATATCGGTGACCTTGCTCTTCCTGAGTCCCATCATGCCGATTCCCGCGGCCTTCCTCCGGTACTGGTCGAGCCTGGTTTCCAGGAAGCCGATGCGTCGGTTGAGCTCTTCCTTTTCCTGTTCGAGCCTCTGCTTCTCGTGATCCCAGAATTCCTTGAGAGCTCGCTCAATGGTCAGCATCTCTTCACGATCTTGTTCCGATTGAGTCTCGAATTTCCTCACATTGCGGCGGTATCCAAGGTAGTAGGCCGCGGCGAAAACGACAACCACGCAGAAGGTGACCGCCAATATCTGGGAGATAAGGATCAGATCCATGAACACTGCCCTCCTGCCGCCGACCGGGAGCACCATCGTTCCCTGCGTCTGGCGCGATAAGCGACGTCGCCCGCCCCGCGAGCGGGATTGCAACCATTGTTCAACTAATTAACACAAATGAGCAAAATATCGACCAGAATATTGTCTCCAAAGGCAAAAACAACTCCCTTGCGGTATGCGCCCGACGCATGTTGCGAATTATCGCGCGAAGAACGCGGCGGCGGCCCCAAAATCCGGCGGCGGACCGGCTTGCGATCCGGGGCAGCCGAATTCCGGCCCGGCACTCACCTATCCCAGGGAGGTACCGACGGACCTCGCCGTCTTGATGAGGGGGGAATCCAACGGGACAAGCCGCTGTCTTCCCGCGACCTTCTCGATGGGAACCGGGACCGTTTCGCCTCCCTGGAAAGCGACCATGTGGTTGTAGCAGCGTTCTTCCACCAGTTCCATGGCCTTTACGGCAAACCGTGTGGCGAGCAGGCGATCGAGGGCTGTGGGCGTGCCTCCGCGCTGCACGTGGCCGAGAATGGTGACGCGGCACTCGATCCCGGTCTGTTCTTCGATCTCGGTCGCAATCCGGTGGCTGATCCCGCCCAGGCGAATCGGGTCCGGACTGTCCTTGACGATTCTGTGAACGGTCTGAGTCCCTCCCACGGGCGCCGCGCCTTCGGCCACCACTACAATGCTGAACTGTCTTCCGAAGCGGCTTCGCCTTCGCGCCACGCCAATGATCTCCTTGATGGAATACGGAATTTCCGGAATCAGCACAATGTCGGCTCCCGCGGCGATCCCGGCTTCCAGGGCGAGCCAGCCCGCATTTCTTCCCATCACTTCAATGAGCATGACCCGGTGATGGGACTGTGCCGTCGTGTGAATTCGATCGATGGCCTCGGTGGCCACGGTGCGGGCCGTATCGAAGCCGAACGTGATGTCCGTCTCGGCAAGGTCCTTGTCAATGGTCTTCGGCAGGCCGATGACGTTGACTCCCTTGCGGGACAGCTTCTCCGCAATCGTCATGGTCCCGTCACCACCCACGCAGATCAGGGCGTCCATGGCAAGATCCTCGCAAAGGGCGATGCACTCGTCGGATACGTCCACGCACCGCTCCTCCCCGCCCTCGCGCACCCGATGTTCGAAGGGATTCGCCTTGTTGCTCGAGCCCAGGATGGTCCCTCCCTGTGTGAGGATGCCGGAAACCATCTCGAAAGTCAGGATCGTGAAGCGCTTCTCGATGAGACCGAGAAACCCGTCATAGAAGCCGACGACTTCCATGTCGAAGTTGTTGACGGCGCTCTTCGTGATGCCCCTGATGACCGCGTTCAAACCGGCGCAGTCTCCTCCGCCCGTGAGAATCCCAACTCTTCTCTTACTCATTGTCTCACTCCCCCTTCCAATTCTTCATCCCCGGGAGGCCCCCCGAGGCCTTGCTGCGGGGAGCGTTCAAGAATGGGACAGCCGATGCTCCTAAAAAAAGCGCGGAAAGTCCCGCTGTTCACCACAATACTCGCAGATTGCACCGCGATCAAGCCGTTGCCGTTTGTCGACCGATGGTCCAGGTTTGGAAAAGACCGCAAGAACAGCAATGCCGGATCGGCGAGGAGGGTGGGACTTCGTAGCGGCAACGGAAGCTCCACAGGTGCGCTTCCGTTGCCATGAAGGCGAGTGTTACGATCTATTCTTCCATGCGCAGAATTCGCCCATTGTCAGATGGCCGTCCCCTTTGGTGTCGGCAGACATGAACGCGCTGTAATTGCCGCCGATCTGACCGTACCCCATGTGCTTGCCCAGACCGTCACCAGCGCGAAAGTCGTTGTACGTCAGGTATCCTTTGTCCCCGGAGTCCAGGTTCTTGAATACCTGTTCGCATTTGCTGATGTTTCCTTCCGGGGTCAGCGCCTGGCCGCTCTGAAAGGCCATTACCCCTGCGCCCGTGTAAACTGCCAAGCCGACCATGGCCATCAATGCCACAGCCACCAGCAACTTTCTCATGGTTATTCCTCCCGAGGTCGCGATTTGCATCGCTGCCTACATCATCCATTCCATGCCGTTGAATGCCGTTTCCAAAGCCGCTTGAGGCCCCATCATCCGGGGGGGAAGCTCTGTATTCCATCACCCGGCAACCATTTTCGAAGCATCCACGATACACGACATGGATTACTTATAAATAATCTAACGTCATAGAAAATGATTGTCAATTTTATCGCCTTCTCGAACGTTTTGCCAAAAAGGACTGAAATGTATCGAATGCAGCTGACCGGCGCCTCCTCACATGGGCGTAAGGAGAGCCTTGGCGCTCTTCACGCGCATTCGTCTTCAAGTCGTCACCTGCCCGCGAGGCTGCGAAAGTTCATCGCGTTTCCGCTTGTGGTCTGCTCGGGAACGCGGCGCGGTTGGAGGATGCGAAGTCGAGCCGGAAAACGAAACCGACCCGGAAGGCACGGTTTGCGAGCCTGCTGGGGACATCGGGAGCGGAGCGATAAGCCTCGGGGATTCGCGTCAAACCGGCGAGTGCTCACGTGCCGCAGTGAACAAGCGCATACAAACCCTGCGCCCGCAGACGGATTGATGAGGAAACCTAAAACTATTTTAATTTTATTTTATTAATGAAAAAGACACATTCTGCCGTTTGGTACCTTGAAGACCAATCAGAAGACATGTTGCGGTGCGACTTTGCCTGTGATGCATGCCACGGGGATGGAATACGGGGCGGGCGATATTTGCATTCGGGCGGTTCGATGTTTTCATTGTACAAATCATTCCGAGCGGAACGATTTCCATGCGTGTTTTGGTGGTTGAAGACGACAGACAGATCACGGATTTCCTTGAACGGGCGTTGACCGAGGCCGGCTTCAAGATCGATGTGGCCTGGAACGGCCCGCAGGGATTTGAACTCGCGCTCAAGGAAAACTACGACGCAATCATCATCGACGTCATCCTTCCCGTAATGGACGGTCTGGAGATCCTTCAGAAGCTTCGCAATCGCGGGATCCTGACGCCCGTGCTGATCCTGAGCGCAAAGGGCAGTGTGAGCGACCGGGTGAGCGGCCTGGAGCTCGGGGGGGACGACTACCTCACCAAGCCCTTTGAACTGGCCGAACTCCTCGCGAGGGTCTGGAGCCTCATCCGTCGAAGCAAGGTGAACCAGGAGACGGTGCAGCTCAAGGCCGGCGACCTGTGGCTGGACCTGGTCAGCCGCCGCGTTTTCCGCGGTGACGAGGAGTTCCGGCTGCTGCCCCAGGAATTCGCCCTCCTCGAATACCTGATGCGAAACAAGGGAAGGGTGGTCACGCGCGCGGAGATTCTCGAGAACGTGTGGGGCTATAACTTCGTGCCCGCCACGAATGTCGTGGAAGTTCACATCTGCCGGCTGCGCGAGAAACTGGAACGTCCGAACAAGCCCAGACTCCTGCAGACTTTCCGCAAGGCCGGTTATGCCCTGGTCGAAGACAGCTCGTCGGGGGACAAGGAATCATAGCCGCGCACCAATTAGGGGTTTGCGCCTTTTTCGGGCTTCCCGCGGGGTACTGCCCCCTCATTCTCCCAATCGAGCCATCACCGCCGTCAAGACGATGCCCCGATACGTGCCCGTGTACTGACACCTGCCTTGACCTTCCGCACCGACAAAGAATGAGATCCCTGCGCACACTTTTCTTCGCTTTGTCGAAATTGCTGGTGTTCCGTGAGATAAATATCTATATGGGAAACGAATAAATTGACACGCGGCGCAAGTCCGGGTCCGGCCGGTTTCGCCCCGGATCGTCGCGCTGCGACGCAAGAGACCCGGGCATTGCGATATCCGGGGGGGGCGACGCCTCCGCGGAGCCGGGAAGACCGCCGTCGGGCGAAATGGTCGAAGGGACCGCGACGGACGCACCCGAAGGGACTGTCAACAATTGCGAGGCACGCCGATGGAATTCGAAGTGACTACCGGAATGGGAACCAGAGTGCGCTTCACCATAGAGCGGGACGAACATTCCGTGCACCAGGTTTTCGCCCATATCGTTCCACCGGGGGAGAAGAACGAAAAACGTGTGCTGTGCACCGGATGGCGGGTCAGCAGAACCGGGCGGGGATTCGCGGAAGGAGTCAACGCCTCCGGGGAGCTGATCGATGTGGCCCGGGACGACTGGGAAAAAATGCTGGCCCTGAGAGAGGATCTCAGGGACCGCGACAACCTGGAAGACATCCACCTCGTCAGAGTCCACTCCCGGGGCAATCGGCTGACGATCGACGGATATACGCTCAGTGCCCGTGTCGACCGGGTCACCTGGCACAAGATCGAGCATTGCATGGAAGAGGTGGACAGTTCCGAGAACGATGAGCTTCTCGAGGGCGATCACTTCATCGGTTGGGTCGTGAAGCCCGGCATGGAATCCGAGGTCGAGCGCATCCTCGATGTCAAATCCGCAAAAAGGGTGACGGCCTGAGAGACCCCCGGGCCGGGCATGATCCCCGTGACGCATGGGGCATGCTCCGGGCCTTTAATAGAGACTTACCTGGAAAATGGATTCACCCGGCGTCCCATTTTCCAGGTAATTAGTATCAGACTCGGTCGACACTGCCCGTGGAGACCGGATCCGCCTGTGTGAGCTACCACATCCAAGCGCCCTCTATTCAATCATTCCTCCCCCGCATGGGTTCCCATCCTTTTTTCGGTATTCGGCATGTCCCGGCGATTGCGTTTATGCAGAATCATTCTTAGAAGATAAACTATACCTATCAATAGTCGAAGTTATTATTGTTCCGTTTCAGTCGAAGGAGGACCAGGATATGGGAAGAATGCCCATACTGGCGAGGGATGCGCGCAACGGCCGCAACGCAGGCTGCGGCGCAAGAGGCTTTTGTCCCGTCGACCGGCCGCTGCCCGTCTTCTACATGGTGGACTATTCGGTGATGGGGCTCCTGGTGGACCGACTCGATGACGCGCTCCGGTCACTGAACAATGAAGGGTTTTCAATCATCGAGGAACCCTGGGGCCGTGAAGTCGTTGTGGAAAGTCCGGCGCGAACCGGGGAGATCGTCCGGCTGCTCGAGGAACGCGGAATCGCTTGCGAGATGGCCGACGTCGTCGGCGAAATGTACCAGGGGTGATGACGTTCCGCCTCGCCGGTTCGGCGAGGGATGAAGAGTTCGACACTCCTCCGGAGGGCGGCGAGGCAGCCAGGCGCGGCCTGCCCGCGGCCGGGACCGGAGGAGTTTCCGGTGCGCAGACTTTGAATGCCTGCGCGCCGGAAGGGGTGTCAGGTGGGTCAATCGTTGTCCACGATGATGATCTTGGCGGTTGTGGGGGTTCGGACGATGTAGGATGAATCGGGCGAGATCCTCATGATGACTCGCTCGTTGGTTTCGTCTCTTGAGTCGTCGATGGGTGTGAGCTTGACCAGTGCCGAAGAGACGCCGGCGGGAAGTGTCCGGGTTCCCGACAGTTTTGCGTAATCGATGCCGTTTCGAGCGGTGCCGCTCAGGGTGTATTTCACGGTGATCGCGGAAGCGGAGCCGCCCGTCCTCCTGATGCGGAATGCCGTGCCGCTTGCCCCGGATTCCGGCACCTGGGTCTTGGTGGCGGTGACGGTTACAATGGGCAGTGGGGATGGATCGGCCGTGCCGGTGCGCTGATAATTTCCCCGCCCCGTGCCCCAGAGAATCCGGGCGTTGGCCGTCTTGGGGAGATCGTAGGCGACCAGCCCGGAATGAGCGGTATTGATCACCACTTCCAGGGCCTGATCATCGTCGATGTTCGCCAGGGTTGGTGCCGCCAGTGCCCCGTTCCAGTCCGGGCTTCCGTAGGCGGCGGGCAGGCTGACCTGACGCAGGGGGTTGCCCATGCAATCGAGAATGTGGAGTTTGCCGGTCCGGTGAGCGCGCTTTTCCACCCATGAAGTGAAGATGACTTCCGCGCAACCGTCGTTGTCCAGGTCGGCCACAACCGGCTCGGAAGCGAAACGCATGAAGCCCTCGCCTGGATCGTAAACGGAGAAGGGCCAGTTTCCGTGCTCTTTCTTGTCGAGCCAGAATGCGTGCACCCGACCGTCGTATGAGGAATAGAGGATCTCCTTCCTGCCGTCGCCGTCCAGGTCGACCACGACCGGGTTCGGCTGACAATTCTCAACAACATCATAATTCTCGCTCAAAGGCGCACCCGTGTCCAAAGGAACTTTGCGCCAGTCGAAACCGTCCCGGTTGAACCGGGTGCGGTCGCGGTTGAAAATATAGACCCCGTTGTACCTGCTGTCGTAATTGTCCGTCGCGCAGTCGTAGACGTTGCCGGCCACCACGACTTCCAGGTTCGCATCCCCGTCGACATCCGCAATGGTCGCGGCGCCGTGGGCGAAATTGGGGCGGAGGCGCTCGGAACGCGGGTCACCCTGCTCGCACGTGCCCCAGCCGCGCTTTTCAACGCCCGGGCTTTCCCAGACCCCCACCTGTCCCCATCGCTTGCCCTCGTACATGGTTTTGTTGGCAGGAATGTGGGAACCATTTGCATTGTATGCGCAAATGTAGTGCACATCGGATGGGACGACGATTTCGCCCTGCCCGTCCTTGTCCAGGTCGTAGACCGCGGCATTGCTGTTATAAACGCCCCAGGCATAACCGTTGTCGTTCGCGAGTTGAGGCCATCCGTCGAGGAGGCGGCCATTGTGGTTGTACACCCACGTGTTGGTCTTGCTGCCGACCGCTCCGGTCACGACGATTTCGAGAAATCCGTCGCGGTCCAGGTCGTAGGCGCTCAAGCCGCGCAGTTCGCTGGTCGTGGGCCGCCGCGACCAGACGGTCTTGCCCGCGTGGTCGAGCACCGTGACGTAGCCGCCGCCCTGGGCGAGGGCGATCTCGGGTTTGCCGTCCCGGTCGATGTCGGCGACCACCACGCCCGGCCATACGCGGCCTCCGGGACCGGCGGTCACGCTGAACTTCTGCGAGCCATCCTCGCCGTTGAGGACGAAAAGACTGTAAGCTGCGCCCAGCACCTCCATTTTCCCGTCGCCGTCGAGGTCGGCGACCGCGGGAGAGGAATACCAGCCCGTCTCGCACCACGAGGAATAGCAGCCGCCGTGTTTCCACTTGAGGACGGGGTTTCCGACGGCAGCGACGGCAGCCGGCGCGGCGATGCAGAACCAGGTCAGCACAGGGACAAAAGCGCAAATAACGAAAGACAGTCCGACTTTTCTCATATTCGCTCCATGTCGAAATTTGAGGATCACGCACAGTCCCCTGTTTCGTCCGGACAGCAGGCGATCCGGTCTTTGCGCATCGGAAGGTCGCTGCGCAAAGACCGCTGCACGTTCAGAGCCAGTTCCCGGACCGCACGGTACGGCCCGCCCGCGTCACCTCCCGCCGGGCAGGTGTTGCGTAATCTTGAGCGCACCTCAATGTCAAACGAACAATCCGGCGATTGTCGGGTCGGCACGACAATCGATAATACGGAAAAAATGGGAAAATGCATGAACGGGCGGCGGATGGAGCGGGCGGCGACCCGAGAAAGCCGGCGGAGGCGGGTGAGGAACCTCCGGCTTCGTTCCGGCTCATGAGCTGGATGAACCTGCCTGTGGCCGACCGGCAAGGGACGCCTCTCGACCGGCCGGCCGAAGGGCGCGGCCGATCGAGCCTGAAGGGCTGCGGAGGCGGAATGCGAAGGAAATGGGAGGAATCCGTCCCGGAGATGCGGGCGCGGAACGGCCTAGTCGCTCCCTCCGCCCAGTACGGCGTAAAGCCTCACCTGGTTGGTGAGCCGCACCAGGCGGGTGCCGATCAGCGCCTGCTGCGCCTCGTAGAGCGAGCGCTGCGAATCGAGGACGCCCAGAAAATTGTCTATCCCCTTCATGTAGCGGGCGTTGGAAAGACGGTATGTTGCGGCGCTGGCGTCCACCAGGGACTGCTGCGCCGTCAACTGTTCATCCACGGTGCCGAACAGGGCGAGGGCGTCGGCCACTTCCCTGAAGGCCGTCTGGATCGTTTTCTGATATTCAGTGACGGCGATTTCCCGGTCCACCTTCGTCGCTTTCAGCGCCCACCAAGTGCGGGCGTCAAAGATCGGCATCACGATCTGAGGGGCAAAAGTCCAGGCACTCGAACCGGCCTTGAACAGTCCGGCCAGTTCGCCGCTGGCAGTCCCGAACGCGGCCGTCAGGGAAATGCGGGGGAAGAATGCCGCACGGGCGGCGCCGATATTGGCATTGGCCGCCTTGAGCATGCTTTCCGCCTGGAGGATGTCGGGGCGGCGCAGGAGCACCTCGGAGGAAAGACCGGGGGAGATCTCCAGGTTGGAGCCGATGCTGCTCAAGTCCGCGGGCAGCAGCTCGCTCGCCACAGGGGTACCCGCCAGAAGGTTCAGGGCATTCTCGCCTTCGGCCACCAGTCTCGTGTAGCGGGCCTCATCCACACGGGCCGCTTCCACGCGCGTCTGGGCCTGACGAACATCCAGTTCGGGCGCGAGTCCCACTTCATGCCGTCTTCGAACCAGTTCGTAGACGGTCTGCTGAGTCTCGACGGTGGAGCGGGCCAGGTCGAGGCGTTCCCGGTCCGCGCCGAGCAACAGGTAGATGCGGGCGATATCGGATATGAGCGAGATCTGCACGCTGCGGCGAGCCTGCTCGGTGGCGAGGTATTCCTCCAGCGCCTTGTCTTTCAGGCTGCGAAGGCGACCGAAGAAATCGATCTCCCAGGCGGCGATGCCGAGATTGACGTCGTACGCGTCGGCCGTAACGGCATGGTCTTTACCCGAGAGATCGGCAGGCACCCGTGATTTGACGTAAGAGGCGCTGCCGTCGAGGGTCGGCAGCAGTTCGACACGTCGGATGCCGTAGATCGCGCGGGCCATCTCGACGTTCAATGCGGCGAGGCGCAGGTTGAGGTTGTTGTGCAGAGCCGTCTCGATGATCTTATGAAGCCGCTCGTCGGAAAAGAAATCCCGCCATCTGACCGCGCTCGCTTCGGGCGCTCCGGGCACGGCCTGGCTGTCCTCGTAGGCGGGACCGCTCGGCCAGGCGGCGGGAACCGGGGCTTCGGGCCTCGAGTATTTCGGAGCCATAGTGCAGCCGCTCAATAACGTGACGATCAGACTCAGTAGAACAAGCAGGCTTCCATTCATATCAGTGATCCCCTGATGGAATCGCAAGAGCGCTTGCGGCCGTTTCACGTTTCCTCTCTTTGCCGAATGTCCTGTAGATCAAAACATAAAAAAGCGGCGCGAACAGGGTTACGAGGAATGTGGCGGTGACCACGCCGCCCAGCACGCCGATCCCGATGGCCCTTTGAGCCCCTGCTCCGGCCCCGGAAGCAAGTGCAAGAGGCAGAACGCCGAAGCCGAATGCCAGCGAGGTCATGATGATCGGGCGGAGCCGGAGCCTGGACCCTTCCAGGGTGGCCTCGATCAGCCCCACTCCCTCTTCCACCTGGGCCTTGGCGAACTGCACGATGAGGATGGCGTTCTTGGTCGTCAAACCCAGGGTGGTGAGCAGCCCGATCTTGAAATAGACGTCGTTGGGAAGGCCGTGCAGACTGGAACCGATCACCCCGCCGATGGCCCCGAGGGGGAGCACCAGCAGGATCGAAAACGGGATCGGCCAGCTTTCGTAAAGGGCGGCCAGGCAAAGGAATATTACGAGGACGGAGAATGCGTAGAGGATCGGCGCCTGGGCGCCGGCCATCCGTTCCTGGTAGGAAAGCCCCGTCCAGTCGAAGCCTGTCCCCCGGGGCAGCTTGGCAACGATTTCCTCCATTGCCTGCATCGCCTCGCCGGAGCTCAGCCCCGGCGCAGCTTCACCCCATATGTTGATAGACGGAAAACCGTTGTAGCGCTCCAGCTTCGGGGAACCGGAAGTCCAGTGCCCGGAACCGAAAGAGGTGAAAGGAACCATCTTTCCCGACGTGTTGCGCACGTACAGATTTTCCAGGTGCTGCGGAAGCATGCGGTGGGGGGCGTCCGCCTGGACATAGACCCGTTTGACCCGCCCGGACTGGATGAAGTCGTTCACGTAGGAACTGCCGAAAGCCGTGGAAACGGTCCTGTGAATGGATGTGATCGGCACGCCGAGAGCGCCCGCCTTGTTCCAATCCACATCGATCCGATACTCGGGCACGTCTTCCATCCCGTTCGGCCGAACGGAGGCCAGCCTGGAATCCCGGGCAGCCATGCCGAGGAGTTGATTGCGCGCCTGCATCAGTGCCTCGTGCCCCAGTCCGCCGCGGTCCAGCAACTGGAAGTCGAAACCCTTCGCCGTCCCCAGTTCGACCACGGCTGGCGGGGGGAAACCCACCACGATGGCGTTGCGGATCTTCCTGAATTCCCTCATGGCCCGACCAGCCACGGCGCCGACCTTCAAGTCGGGCCGGTCGCGGAGATCCCAGTCCCTGAGCCGGACGAACGCCAGGGCCAGGTTCTGTCCCCTGCCGGCAAAACCGATGCCCGAGACGGTCATGACCGTCTCGACCGCATCTTTTTCATTTACCAGGAAGTGTTCCCTGACTCCGGCCATGACCTCCTGGGTCTGTTCCAGCGTCGAATTTGCGGGAAGCATCGCCTGGACGTACATGGTCCCCTGGTCCTCATCGGGCAGATAGGCGGTGGGCATTCGCTGGAACAGAACCCCCAGCGCCGCCACGATGAACAGAAAGACCAGAAGGTAGCGAAATTTCTTGGCAAGTGCGTGGCCTACCGCTCTTATGTACAGATCCCTGGCGCGGAAAAAGGCGGCGTCAAAGAGCCGGAAAAACGGGCGCAGGAAGAAGATCGCGTGGTCCGAGGGCTGGTGTCCTTTCGGCACGGGCCGGAGGAGCGATGCGCACAGTACGGGGGTGAGGATCAAGGCCACGAGCACGGAGAGGAGCATCGAGGCAATGATGGTCACCGAAAACTGGCGGTAGATGACCCCCGTGGAACCGCCGAAAAAGGCCATAGGGCCGAATACGGCCGAAAGCACCAGCCCGATTCCGATGAGAGCGCTGGTGATCTGGTCCATGGACTTGCGCGTGGCCTCCTTTGGGGGGAGCCCTTCCTCGCTCATGATCCGTTCCACGTTTTCCACCACGACGATGGCATCGTCCACCAGCAATCCTATGGCCAGCACCATGGCGAACATGGTGAGCATGTTGATGGAGAACCCGAACAACCCCAGCACGGCGAAGGTCCCCAGGATCACCACCGGCACGGCGATGGTCGGGATAAGGGTGGCCCGGATGTTTCCCATGAACAGGTACATGACCAGGAAAACCAGAAGGATCGCTTCGAAAAGGGTTTTGACGACCTCCTCGATGGCCACTCTGACGAATGGAGTGGTGTCGTACGGATAGACGACCTTCATGCCGGGAGGGAAATACCGGCTCATTTCCTCCATTTTTGCCTTGATGGCATCCGCGGTGGCGAGCGCGTTGGCGCCGGCGGACTGCCGAATGGCCAGGCCGGCTGCCGGTCTTCCGTTATGAAACGCCACGACGTCATAGGTCTCGGTTCCCAGTTCGGTGCGCGCGACATCCCTGATCCGCACCGCGGACCCGTCCGGGTTCAGCCGGACGGGGATTGCGGCGAACTCTTCAGGGGCCCTGAGCAGGCTCTGCACGATGATGGACGCGTTCATGCGCTGGCCCTGCACCGCGGGCGCCCCACCGAACTGGCCGGCCGAAACCTCGACGTTATAGGCCCGAAGCGCGGTGATGACGTCTTCTATGGTCAGGTGATAGTTGGTCAGCTTGTCCGGGTCGATCCAGACCCTCATGGCGTACTCCGTGCCGAAGGCCTCAACCTCGCCGACCCCCGGCACCCGCGCCAGCACCTTCTCGAGGTTTGACTTGGCGTAGTCCCTCAGGTCGTTTCCATCCATACTCCCGTCTTCGGAAATCAGGCCGACGAGGATCAACCAGTTCCGGGTCGACTTGCTGACCTTGACACCCTGTTGCTGGATCACTTCGGGAAGACTGGCCATGGCGAGCTGCAGCTTGTTCTGGACTTGCGCCCACGCAAGGTCCGGGTCGGTCCCCGGGACAAAGGTCAGCTCGATGCGCGAGGCGCCCGACGAATCGCTGGTGGATTTCAAGTACAGCATCTTGTCGAGGCCGGTCATCTTTTGTTCGATGATCTGCGTGACGCTGTTTTCAACAGTTTCCGCCGAAGCCCCCGGGTAGAAGGAGTCGACGGCGATGGACGGCGGAGCGATGGGGGGATACTGGGCTATCGGCAGATTGTAGATTGCCAGACCGCCCGCCACCATCATGATAATGGCGATGACCCAGGCGAAAACCGGGCGATCCAGGAAGAACCTAGACAACATCGCGCACCTCCCTCAGTTCACTTTCACGGCGGGCTGGGATGTGTTCCCGCGGACGGCGACACCCTGCTGACCATCGCCTTCGGTGGACACAATCTTCACGGAAGCACCCGGTCGGACCTTCTGGATCCCTTCGACGATCACGCGCTCGCCCGCGGCCAGTCCCGCCGAAACGAGCCACTTGTCGCCGATGGCGCGCTCAATCGTGAGCGGCCGCTGCTGGACCTTTCCTTCGGCATCCACGATCATGACGGAAGGGTTTCCTTTGGGATCGCGCGTCACCGTCTGCTGGGGTACCAGGATGGCCTGCTCATTGATGCCCTCCTGCACGACCGCCCGAACAAACATGCCCGGCAGGAGAATGCCTTCGGGGTTCGGAAAGACGGCCCGTAGAATGACGGACCCGGTGGTCGGGTCCACCGTGACCTCGCGAAACTGGAGTGTCCCTTCCAGAGGATAGGGTGTACCGTCTTCCAGCAGGAGTTTCACTTTTTTCTGGTTGGTTCCGTTCGGATTGAGGCGGCCGTCTTCCCATCGGCGCCTCAGACGTAGCAGTTCGGTCGTGGACTGCGGAACATCCACGAAGATGGGATCCAGCTGTTGAATGGTTGCCAGGGGTGTGGGCTGGTATGCCGTGACCAGAGCCCCGTCCGTCACGTTGGACCTGCCGATTCGCCCGGAGATGGGTGCCATGACGCGCGTGTACCCAAGATTGATCCGGGCGGATTCCACCGCCGCCTTCCAGAGCTCGACTTCCGCATCGGCCTGTTTCAGGGAGGCGACCGCGTCATCGTGGTCCTGCCTGCTCACCGCCTTGTCGGCGAGCAACTCCTTGTAGCGCTCGACCCTCAACCTGATTGCCGGCCGATTTGCCTCCGCCCTGGCCAGAGATGCCTTTGCATTGTCAAGCGCGGCCTGGAAGGAAGCGGGGTCGATCTGGTAGAGCACCTGACCGGCCTTGACGTCGGAACCCTCCTTGAACAGGCGCTTCTGAATGATCCCATTGACCTGGGGCCGGATCTCCGCGACAAGGTGGGCGGCCGTGCGCCCCGGCAACTCGACGGTCAGCACCACCTGCTCCGGTTGAACCGCCACCACGGACACTTCCGGCACCGCAGGCGGCGGAGCGGATGACTTCCCGCGGCCGCAGCCGCCGGTCAAAAGGCCTCCCGAAAGAATCATCAAAAACACGATCAGTTTGAGCGATTCGCCAACGGTCTTGTTCATCTGCATCCATGACCTCCGGAATATCCGATGGGGCTCAAAGCATACGGTCGACACAGCCCCCCGATCCGCGGGACTGCGTTCCGCACGGCTCCTTTTTTTAAAATACGCATTATCAATCCGACAGCCCTCTATTACAAGCATCAGTTCTTGCCGGTCTTCCCATGACCTGCCCCGCGGCCCCACAACGGATGCCCGCGGCGCCGAAGCCGATCAATTGCTCGACGAGTTCCTCCGTATCCAGCGGCTTGTCGGGCTTCAGCGGCAAGTTGTTCATGTTCCACGCGTGGAGAGAATAATGGAGCGCTCCGGCCAGAAAGGCCAGCCTCCAGAAAACCTTTTCCCCGGTCAATTCGGGAACCGCCCTTGCCACTGCGGAATGGAACCGCCTCACAACATTACTGAAATGGGGGTAGACGTGCTTTTCGGCATATGCCGGAGGTTCACTGAGGCATCGGCCCATGAGGCGAAGAAAAGGGTTGCCTTCCCGGCATGGGGCCGATGTGCGGACCACCGCGGGACGGACGAAGGCTTCCAGGACTTTTTCAAGTGGGGGCGGGCGATCGCCGGCCGCGTTTTCGACCGCGTCGAGCATGGCCAGCCTGGCTTCACTGAGCGGCGTAAGGTGCCGGTCGAACACCGCGGCGATCAACCCATCCTTGGACCCGAAATGGTAATTCACGGAAGCGAGGTTGACACGGGCTCCATCGGTAATGTCGCGCATGGACGTCCCATCGAGCCCCTTTTCGGCGAAGAGGTGCTCGGCGACTTCGATGATCCGTTCCTTGGTAGTCAATTTCTCGGGCATCACGGACATGGGGTTTCCTTCCCGTACAAGATCAAACGTTCGTTTGAATTAAACGATTGTCTCAAAAAATGCAAGGACTATTTTTGCCCCTTTGTCGGCCCGCACAGGATGCCCGCTTTGAAACCGCGGGGGAAAATGCGGCTCGCACGGGCCATCGCGGTTGGACGGTGCAGGGGGCTTCCGACGGGGAGAGGAATGGTCCGGTGTTTTGGCTCCCGGCCGCACGGCACGGAACGACACGGGAAACATGCACGGTGAAAGCGGAGGGGACGACGGCCATCGTTCCGGGCAAGGCGCGGGTACGGCCCGGACATGGCCTGAAACCATGCCGCTCGGCGCACTCAAAAAGGGTGTAGAAAATGCTTTCTGAAAACGGGGGGAACCGGCCCTCCCACACCCTCCGCCGCAACCCGATCCCGGGTGACACCGGGGCGATTGCCCCGCATGGTGCGGGACAATCGCCGCAAAGGACGTATATCCGGCCTCGCGCGTCTGTGCGCGGGCCGAGACTTCAGGAGGGCCGGGCCGGCAAGTCCACGATTGCAGGAAAGGATGCGTGGACGGTTAAGGGCCCGTCGGAACGGGCGAAATTCAGCGCCTAGTATCTCGAGAGAACCTGCACGAGCCGCCTCGCTCCCGCGGGAGGTTTGATCCTTCCGGCCAGAATATCGCCGGCGACGACCGATCTGCCGTAGTAGGCCGCGTTGGCATCCTTCCTGGTGACGACCACGGTGCCCTCGAGGGAGATCCCGGCGAAAATCCCCTGGCTTCGGCTGTAGGTGTACACCGCGGCCATCGGCGTTATGCCCACCGCGGCGGTGCGGCCCACGGGGCCGGCCGCGACGCTCAGATCGGTGCCCAGCTGTATGTTGCCTTCCCTGGAGAACGCATTCACCGCCTCAGCCGTATTGAGGATCATAACGAACTCGGTCACCTGCGCTCCAATCTGCAGGCCGAATCCGGCGCCGCCCGTGCCGATTGCCGACGGGCCGCTCCATCCCTTCCGGGTCCGCGCCACCACCACGCCATGACCACCACGGCCGCTGAAGATGAAACCGGCTTTCAAGACCGTCAGTATGGCGATGCCCCTGGCATCCTTGAGAACCGACCTGGGCACGGACTGCTCGGGGATGTCCTGAAAGCGCTGGAAAATGGTGACGGCTTGATTGACGTCATCCTGCATGTCGGCAAAAGCGACGGTGGGTACGAATGGTGCGACCAATGCGAACACCAGTGCGGCGCAAAAAATGGATTTCATCTTCCTCTCCTTTTCGGTAGGTTGCATCACCTCGTTCCGATCGCCGGGATACGCACAATCGAAGCCTTCCGCAGTCGTCGAGCCCGTGGACGGTGGAATCATGGCCGGGTGGGCCGAAGGCCAAATCCTTTCCCGTGCCGGTCGCTTGGGATCGCGTTGAATGTATATCGGCTGGAGAATGCGGGCAATTGAAAAAACACGCGCCCCCGACGCCGTTCGGGTTGGGACGACACCGCTCCGATTTGACGGTGCCGCGCGCGCTCGCAGGCCCATTCGCTCCGGCACGGCTTCCCCGCCGTCTCCTTTCAGAATCGCATCAGCCCCCTGTTCCTGATCTTCAGCGGCGCATAGCCGAAGAGAGCGTTCAGGTGGTGGAGAAGGGCATGACCGCCTTCCTGCCGCCACAACTCTTCGACGCGCTCGTTCACCCGGCGGTAGTATTCCAGGGCCGATTCCGGTGAGGAGGGTTCGTCTTTTGCGGAGCAGCGCCGGGCAGCCTGAGAAATGAGGTCGAGCCACATTTCGCTGGCGCCCATTATGAAATATGGCCACGATTTCTTGATGGAAAAGGGCCAGCGGGCGTCACTGGTATCGCACGGATCGGGTTTGGCGACCATCCTGGTGTCGTCGATCTTGACCGCGACGATCGTGCCCGAAGCCTCCAGCGCCTTGAGCAGCCGATTATTCCGGATGGCGTCAAAAATCCTGTCGGCGGTTTTCCGCGTCGCATAGAAAACGAAACTGAACTGATGACCGGCGTCATCCCGCGCCGCCCTGCGGTGAAAGCGCCAAAGAACGATGTCGCTTCGACGGCGATTCAGAACGGGGGCGACCACACGGTCGGCGAGCAGGGCATCGACGTGCCACAGCGGTTCATCGCACTCTTCCGGCCACTGTATCTTGAAACGAACGGACCACCAGCCCTTCTGCGCGTGCCCGGCGACATCCTGAAGCCACCCCGAGCCCCGGGGGCCGCATACGGGCGCGCATCCGCAGTTCCCGAGCAGTGCGAATGCCAGGAGCACCGTGAAAATTCGCAGACAGCGACGCAGGCCGACACGCCCCATTCGTGATCTCCCCAAAGAGAGTCGCAAAAATCTCGCATCCAGCAACGCAGGCGCACTCGCGGACGGCTGCCGAAACCCGCCAAACGGACTGCGCGCGGGCCGCAACCGGAATACACCGCCAAGTCTATACCAGTTGACCCCGGGCTTGCGAAGGGAAAATGGAGGAACGGGGAGCCATATGTAATGCTCCGCTCCCGAAGTCCTTCCCCCGGCAAGAAAACGCCATGGCGCCGGGTGAGCTTCTCAGGTGGAGTCCCGATGCCGGCTTGAGTCGATGCCGGCAGGCGGTACTGCGCAGTAGCCGCCGAATGCGTGATTCGCGCGGTGAAAATACGCGATTGACCCCAGTTCGCGCACGAAAAGGGTGCCGTATTATCTGCGCAGGATCAGGGAGTGGAACGTCCCGGGGGTGCAGGATGTCCCCGGGGCCGCATCGCTCCGATCAGATCATTCCTTCGTGCGGCTGCGGTACTCCACGCGATGGTCGGCTTTCGGCGGCGACAACCGGGTCATGTCGCTCGGGATCGCCCGAGGCAAGGATCGCCTGTTCGGGAACGCCGTGCACCCTTGGGAAAACCGGTCGTCTCTTTCGCGGTATATGGCTCGCCCGGATTGTTCGAGGAACACTCATGCAGGAATTCTATTGCACCAAAATACACGACTTCGTCAAGGTCAGCGTTGGAACGCTCGGCTCGACGGGTTCGGGGTCGTCCTACCTCGAAGGCTGTCTCCGCGCCGGAGACTGTGGAATCAAGTGCGGGGAATTCGGGCGATTTCTGGATCCCAACGAGTGTCCTTTGAACCTGGAAGTCTTTTTGCGGGAACCTTTCGGGAATATTCCCCGGTAGAATCGTGCGTTTCCGGTTCATGGGGCTTTGCAGCAAAACGCTCCGGGCGGGCGCCTTTTTGTCCTCCGTTGCGATCCCCGCGGCTTGCCTCCATCGAGAGGAAAGTCCAGGCAAGCGGGATCGGCATACCGACATCTGCAATCCCTCCTGCTTTTCATAGCCCGTCGGGACGGTTCCCCGTTCTTTCGCGGGCTATCGCATCGGCCTTCTCTATTGTTCTGGCGGCGAGCCCGCTTTTGTAATAAAAGAGGCTGTGAACCTCGAAATCGGACAACCTTTTCCATTTCAGGAACACGGAGCTCGACATCGATGTTGGCGACCGGCCCGGATCGGAGCCCTCTCCCGCAGGGTGGAAGGCGCACGAGGCGGCATGGTCGAGGATTTGCGGGATGAAGTCATCCGGGCAGAGCGGCAACCATCCGGAGGGAGAGAAATGGGGATCAAAACGAGACTGATTTTTTGCCTGATGCTGTCATGCGTGTTCTTGTCCGCGTGCTCCTCCAACCCGGCGGAAACGGTCGAGCTCAAACACTATGTCCTCGACAGCCTGGACGGGGTGATCACTGGGAAAGGGGTTGAGATCGACAAGGGCATCTCCGCCGACGGGAAAGGCAGCCTGAAGGTGACGGCGACGCAGCCGACCACGGTGATGCTGTTTGAAACGGGCGACATCGATATCGAGAACGCGAAGTTGATCTACCGGGCCAAGTTGCGCACGGAGAAGGTGGACGGAAAGGTCTTCCTGGAAATGTGGTGCCGGTTTCCGGGAAAAGGGGAGTTTTTCTCCCGTGCGCTTCAGGCGCCGCTGACGGGCACCAACGAGTGGACCGCGCAGGAGACGCCGTTCTTCTTCAAGAAGGGTGAGAATCCCGACAATGTCAGGCTCAACCTGGTGGTCAACGGCACCGGCACCGTATGGATCGATGACATCCGCCTGGTCAAGGGGCCGGTGAACTGACACCGGGCCGCACTCGGGGCGATGCCGTCACGAGCGAAGGGGGACCTCGATCCTGCCGCGGGGGGAGGACGCGCGCCCGCTCCAGCGGTCAAGGCCGCCGCTAGCGGCTACGTCGCGCTCAGACCGGGATCGGTGCATTCCAGCGCCCGGTATCCCGTGCTGCGCCGTGCCCGGATTGCCTCGATCAGCTTCGGGACGATTTTCCGAAAGTCCTCGACGACGATCACGTCGGACACGGCGAATATCTCGGCGGATGGATCCGTGTTGATGCCGATCACGTTCTTCGACTGGTCCATACCCACGATATGGTGCATCACGCCTGAAATGCCTATCCCTATGTAAAGAGCGGGCCGCACCGTCTTGCCGCTTTGCCCGATCATGCAGTCTTCATGCGCCCAGCCTTCATCGACCGCGGGACGGGTGGCTCCGACCGCGCCGTTCAGGACTTCGGCCAGTTCCTCGATCATCTTCCAGTCTTCTTTGCCGCCGATTCCCCAGCCTCCCGCGACCACCACCTCCGCTTTTTCGAGGGGAACCCCCTTAGGCGGTTCCATGCTGACCTCGAGGATTTCCGGGCCGAGGTTGACACCCGCGAGATCGACCGCCACGCGCGTGATGTTCCCGTTTCTGTGCTCCGGGGGTCGGGCACGCATGATCCCCGGCATGACGGTGGCCATCTGGGGAAGGCGGTCGGGGCATTTGATGGTGGCCACCACTCCTCCCTCCCAGCCGGGGACCACCTGGAGAAGACGTCCGTCCTCGTCCAGCTTGAGGTCGATGCAGTGGGCCGACAGGCCGGTTTGAAGCCTGGCCGCCACCCGGGGCGCAAGTTCGACTCCCATGGCGGTGGCGCCCATCAGGAGGATGGACGGCCCGCGCTCCCGCACCATGGATTCGAGCACCGAGGCATAAGGCAGGACTCGATAGTGTTTCAGCAGGGGATCGTCGGCCACGAACACCCTGTCCGCTCCATGATCGACGAGCACCTGAGCGAGGGGTTCCACGCCGCTGCCCAGGAGCACCGCCGTCACCGATGCGCCGGCTCCCTCAGCCAGTTCCCCCGCCTTGCTCAGGAGCTCGAGGCCGACCGTGTGCAATCCGCCGTCCCGCTGTTCCGCGAATATCCAGATTCCATCCTGTTTTACAACGCTCATGAAATCACCTCGACTCCCGTTCAAACAACGCAGTAGTGAAAGATCCGGTCCGCCAGCTGCTGCACCATCTCCTCCGGGGTTCCTTCGATCCTGGCCCGCGCTCTCTCGGACCGGCGCACTTCCAGGCCGGCCATCTTCGTGGGAGAACCCGCAAAGCCCACCGTCTCCGGTTCCAGCTTCAGGTCCTCGTTCGAAAGAACCTGAATTTCCTTCTTCTCCGCCGCCAGAATCCCGGCAAAGGAAACATAGCGTGGTTTGTTGAGCTCCTTGCGAACGGAAAGGACTAGGGGAGGAGCGGCCAGCAGCTTGACTCGGCCGTTTTCTATCCGTTGCGTTACGATCATGTTCCCCCGGGCGTCCCAGTCCAACTCACCGACATGCATCACGTTGGGGAGGCCCAGGAATTCGGCCAGCTGGGAACACACCTGTGCGGTGGAACCGTCGATGGAAAAGTTGCCGAGCAGCACCAGGTCGTATTCCCCGATCCGGCGACAGCCGGCGGCCAGGATTCGCGAAGTCGCCAGGGAATCCGATCCCGCGAACACCCGGTCCGAAATCAGGACGGCCCTGTCCGCGCCCATGGCCAGCCCCTCCTTGAGGATGCGCTCTGCAAAAGGGGGCGCCATGGACAAAAGCACCACTTCGCCCCCCCTTGTCTCGCGAATGCGCAGAGCGGCCTCGAGGGCATGCTTGTCCAGAGGATTCATGACGTTGGGAATGGCCTCCCGCTTCAGCGTCATCGTGACCGGATCCATCGACACCTTGTGCCAATGCTTTGGATCGGGGACGGGTTTGATGCAGACTATGATCCTGTTCATGCGAGCACCTTGTTGGTGGAATCAAAGAGCTTCCGTGCCGGGCCGGCGGAGGAGGGGCTCAAGCCCAGACTCTCCCTCGCCCCCGGCCGGAAAAGGAAGACGGATCGGGCGGCGTGCGCCGCTATTTCTTGAACGGGGCCAGCGCCGCGCGGCCGAGAACCAGCTTGCCGATTTCGCCGGTTCCCCCGGCCGGAATGGTCACCATGGCGTCCCTCAACAGACGCTGCACGGTGTATTCTTTCATGATTCCATACGAGCCGTGGATTTCGACGGCCCGCTTGGCCGCCGTCGCCGCCGCTTCGCACGTGTACCACTTGGCCAGCGCGGATTCGGTGTCGAAGCGGAGGTTGTTGTCCTTCATCCAACTGGCCCTGTAACACAGAAGCCGGGCGATCTCGAGCTGGGCGAAGATTTCGGCCATGTAAAACTGGATGGCCTGGAGCGTGGCGATGGGCTTGCCGTACAGGACGCGTTCCTGGGCAAATTTGGCGGCCTCCTCGTACGCACAGGTCAGGATGCCCAAAGCCACCGCGGCCATGCCCGTCCTTCCCGTCTCGCTGACGGTCTTCATGGCCACGCCGATTCCTCCCCCCTCCTGCCCCAGGAGGTTTTCCCGCGGGACCTCGCAGTCGTTGAACACGAGCTCTCCGGTATTGGCTCCCCGCATGCCGAACTTGTTTTCCTCGCGGCCGACTTTGGCTCCCGGCGCATCCTTGTCGACGACGAAGGCGCTCAGGCCCTTCGCTCCTTCACCGGTTCGGGCGATCACCACCCAGAAGTCCGATGTGTGCGTGTTGGTGATGAAGCACTTGCGGCCGTTGATGATGTACTTGTCTCCCTTCAACTCGGCCGTGGTTTTCGTGCCCGCCACATCCGATCCGCCGCCCGGCTCAGTGACCGCCACGCATCCCATGGTGTCGCCCCGCGCAAGACGAGGCAGGTACTTCTTCTTCTGAGCCTCGTTGCCGAAATCGGCCAGCGCCGCGCACGCCATGTGATGAACCTGCATGGCCATCGGAATTGCGGCACAGACGCGCCCCAGCTCCTCCAGGACAATGGTGCGGGCCACGTAGCCCAGCCCCACCCCTTCGTATTGCGTGGGCGTGATGATCCCGGTGATCCCGATCTGGGCCATGAAAGGCATGAGCTCGATCGGGAACTTCCCGTTGGTTTCCATGGACTCCATTTTGGGAGGAATTTCATTCTCGGCGAATTCTCTGACGAATTTCCGTAACATCTCTTCCCGTTCGGAAAACCTGAAATCCATTGTCATTTCCTCCTCTCATGCTTCGGTGGACCGGTTCCTTGCGTTCTTGCCGATGGATTCAAGGGGGACAGCCCGTCGAGATAGCCGATGAAGATGCCGATGGATCGGTCCAGGTTCTCGATCGATTTGTCCACACTGTAAATGAGAGAGGCGCCCAACAGTCCCGAGAAAATCAGCTCGGCAGCAGCTGGCGCGTTCACATTCTCCCTGATTTCTCCCGATGCTATCCCCTCTTTCAATAGACGCAGAATCATCCTTTTCAGGCCTGACATCCCCTCGCTCACTTCCCGGGCGAGATGCGGTTTTTGATCGGCCAGCTCCATGGCCAGCGCCACGAAGATGCAGCCTCCGGGAATACTGTCCCTGTCCCCGAGGTAATTGTCCCGGTAGTTGGTGAGGAACTTCTTGATCTTTTCGACGGCGCTTCCGGTCTGGTCCAGACCTGCCAGGCTCCGTTCTTTCCAGAGTCTTCGCGCTTCCCCCAGCACGGCGAAAAGCAGGTCCTCCTTGCTTTTGAAGTGGTTGTAGAAACCGCCTTTGGACGTGTTTGCGGCCTCCAGAATGTCGCGCATGGACGTGTTGAGGAAACCGTGCAGAGAAAAGAGCCTCATGGACTGGTGAATGATCTGTTCTTTCAGGCTCATGCGCAACCCCTTGACGAACGACTCCGTGTACGGACAGACCGGTCGGTCTGTCCGTACACGTTTGTACCGCGTGTTTTCCCGTGTGTCAAGCAACATCGGGACCCGATTTCCAAAGCAGGCCCGCAGACCCGCGATTCGGCCCAACATGATCTCCGCGCCCCCTTTTTCGTGGTGGCTGAAAGCCTGTCCCGAACGGGGCTGAAGCGGTCCGCAATGCAACGCGAGCGGGTATGCGGCGGCTTGTTCCCTCCGACGCCGAGGCACGGAGGAGGCGCCAAGGGGCTAGCTTCACGAGGGGTACCCGGGAAAATTCCCTGGCGCCGGGCAACGGCCTCAAGGGCTGCGGCCATGGACGCGGTCCGGGTCGGGCCGCAGACGCGTTGCCGGTTTTCCTGCCCGTGATTCCGGCAGGCTCCGATATTCTGACAATGGATGTATACAATATGTACATTTTATGTACAACTCTCCGCCTGCAATCGAGCGCTCCGAATTCGCATTGAAATCGCAATATTTTGTAATTGCTTGGTTTTCAATGTGAGCACCAGCTTGGCACAGTCCCTGCTCAGACGAATGTCCATCCGAGTCACCCCGCGGAGCGACGGCGGCGAAGCGGGCGTGCGAAAGGAAACGATCCGAAACGAAAAACATGCGATCTCAGCGCAAGGAGACAACTTATGGAAAAGAAGGTCCGGGGGAGATGGACAAGATTGGGCGCGCGGGCGTTGCTGGGAGCGGCGGCGTTCGTCGTCCTCTGGTGCGGCGATGTGTGGGCCGCGGGGTTGCTCAAGCCGCTGGACGGCCGGAGCACCGCCATCCACATCAAAACGCACCGGGTGAATGTGACCATCAACAACGGGTTCGCAAGGACCGAGGTGGACCAGGTTTTCATGAACGACGGGCAGCAGGACCTGGAAGCCGTGTACACGCTACCCCTTCCCGGGCAGGCGAGCCTGTCCGAATTGAGCCTGTGGTTCGATGGCCGGGAGAACATCGGCGAGGTCGTGGAAAAGGAGCGGGCGAGGGCCGTCTACGAGAGCCGGAAGGTGCAGGGAAGCGATACCGCCCTGGCTGAAAAAGACGATTTCAAGACGTTCAACATCCGCGCGGGTGTGGTTCGCCCTCAGGTGGAGACGCGAGTGCGGTTCGTCTACTATCAGCCCCTGGAGATCGATTTGAACGTGGGCCGGTACGTGTACCCGCTGGCCGAGGGAGGAGTCGACGATGAGCGGGACCGGTTCTGGACCGTGGACGATGCGGTCCGGGGGAGCTTCGCGTTGAACGTCGAGCTCAAGTCCGCGTTCCCGATCAAGGACGTCCGGTTGCCGGAACACCAGGACCGGGCCGTCGTCAGCAGGGAGTCGAACATGGGAGAGGGGGGAGCTCCCGGGGACGTTTACCGGGTTGCCCTGGAGAGCCCGGAGGGAGCGAGGCTGGACAAGGACGTCGTGCTCTACTACCGCCTGGATGACGAAGTTCCGGCCCGCGTGGAACTGATCCCTTACCGCAAAGGTCCCGACAGCGCGGGGACGTTCATGGTGGTGGTAACACCGGCGGCGTCTCTCAAGCGCATCGCCGAAGGCGTGGACTGGACGTTCGTGCTCGATATCTCCGGAAGCATGACCGGTCGTAAAATAACGACCCTCATCGAAGGCGTTTCGCGGATCCTGGGAAAAATGTCGGCCAACGACCGCTTTCGCATCGTGACCTTCAACACCACCGCCGCGGATTTCACCGGAGGGTACGTCCCGGCGAGTCCGGAAAACGTTCAGACGTGGATGCAGCGGGTCAAACAGATCCAGGCCGGAGGTTCGACCGCCCTCTTCGACGGCCTCGACCTCGCCTACCGCCTGCTTGACGGAGAACGAACGACGGGCATCGTCCTCGTGACCGACGGTGTCTGCAACGTCGGGCCCACGCGACATGACGAATTCCTCGGCCTGCTCAAACAGCATGACGTGCGACTGTTCACCTTCGTCATCGGCAACAGCGCCAATCAGCCGCTCATGGACCGGCTTGCCAAGGAATCCGGGGGATTTGCCATGAATGTCTCCGAATCGGACGACATTGCGGGTCGCCTCATCCAGGCCAAGGCGAAGGTGTTCCACGAATGTCTTCACGGCGTCGAGCTGAAATTCCACGGGGAAAAGGTGAGTCGGCTGACTCCCGGCCGGCCGGGCAGCCTTTACCTGGGCCGGCAACTGGTGGCCTTCGGCCGCTACGAGGGACACGGCGAAGTGGAGGTCGAGCTGAAGGCCAAAGTGTCCGGGCAGGAACGTTCCTGGCGCTGCAAGGCCGTTCTGCCCGAGACGGATGCGGAAAATCCCGAATTGGAGAGACTCTGGGCCTTGTCCTCTATCGAGGAGCACATGGAGATGATCCGGGAACGGGGCGAAAGCGAGTCGCTGCGCGAAAAGGTGGTCCGGTTGGGCAAGGAGTACTCCCTGGTGACCGACTACACTTCCATGGTGGTGATCCCGCAGGATGCGATGGAAGCGGAAGGAATCGGCGGGAACAACGCAAACCGCGTCGCCGGGGAGCGTATGGCCCAGACCGCGCGCGCCAACGCGCCGGTAAGGAATCACCGCGTCGATGAAACTTCCGGGAACGGAGGCATGTTCCAGGGCCAAAAAGCGCCCGGGGTCGGCAGCGGCCCGGTGGGGCCTCTGATGGCGATGCTGGTGGCCTGGCTGGCTGCAATGAAGCGCAAATCGCGATGAAAGAAAAAGTGGGGAGAGGGAAGCCTCCGTTTCCGGGACTTCCTTCTTTCCCGGTTGACGACCGAACCCGCGGGTCCGGTTGTTTCGAAAGCGCCGTGGAAAGGCTTTTCCCCCGGCGCTCCGGGCGCCTCGGGCAGAGCGGCCAGGTAAAAGGCATGCCTTTGATACGGATTTACCTAGAAAATAGACTCCCGTGTGAGTCTGTTTTCATGCCTTGTGGTGACGCCGGCGCCATGCGCAATTGTGCTCAAAATGATACTCTAAAAGCGTGGGGGACGTATCCCCCACACCCCCTCGCCGCTTCGCGGCTCCGTGTGGCGCTGCTGCGGCGGCCTTCGGCCAGTCGCCGACAGCGCCGAGCACTTGGGGGGGTGCGGGGGAATCATTCCCCCGCTCTTTTGTGCTTGAAAGATCCATCTCGAACGCAACTTCGTATGAGAAGATGCCGCAACCTTGGGCGCCGGGGGGCGGAGGGGTTCCCCGCCGCCCGGTCGTGCCCGCATCCGAAAAAACGAGGGAAAACATGCGATCGGCAAATGAATCGAGCCGGCGTCCACGGCAAGCGCCCGAGTTGTTCGTCTTCGGCGTCGCCCTGGCGGTGCTCAACTTCCCCCTGCTCACCGGCGGCATATTCGAGTCCGCGCTCTTTTCCCCGGCCGCCGTCAAGGCCGGGGAATGGTGGCGCGTGCCGGCCCACCCCTTCGTGCATCTGAGCTGGTATCACCTGCTGCTCGATGCGGGAGCGTTCCTGCTCCTCTATGTCGGGCTGGACGAACCGTCGCGCTGGAGACGGCTCTTGTGGGTGATCGGGTGCGGCCTGGGCAGCCTCGCTTTGAGCACGCTTACAACCCCGCTCATCGCTGTCCGGGGCCTGTGCGGGCTTTCGGGCATCGCCCACGGTCTCATGGCCGTTTCGGCCCTCGAGTGCATGACCGGTGAGAGGGGGGATCGTAAGAGCTTCATCACCGGAATGGTCTGCTTCGGGATCGTCGTTCCCAAGAGCATCGTGGAGGTGTTGCAGGGGCACGTGTTCTTCGAATTCCTCCACTTCGGGCTGATGGGGTCGCCCGTTCCCGCCTGCCATGCGGGAGGCGTCCTGTCGGGTATCCTGATGTTCCTCGCAATGGGCGGGGCTCGCCGGATCAAGGACGCATCCCGGACGGCCCGGGCATCGATCGTGATCGATCGTGGCGCGAAAGAGGGAGCCGGGGATGCCCGAAACACGGATCGGTGCACCGGCGTCATGAAGCTCCGACTCCGACTCGATGGGGGCACAAAGCCGTGCCTGCCCCGAGGAGGCCCCTTTCGCCGGCGCCCTCCGGGCACTCGTTTCCAGGGGAATGTCGAGAAACGTGAGGACGGCGGGCAACCCTCCGCGAGGGTCCCGGGGGAGATTCTCTATGAAGAAACGCCTATGCCTTTCCCTCGCAAGTAGGTCTTCACCTGTTGGATGCTCAGAAGCCGATAATGGAATACCGAGGCCGCAAGCAATATGGTCGCGCCGCCCTGCGTCACGGCTTCGTAAAAATCCTCGAGCCTGCCCGCCCCGCCCGAAGCGACCACCGGCACCCTCACTGCCTCCGAAATGGCCCGGGTGAAGGGAATATCATAGCCGGCCCGCGTTCCGTCGCCATCCATGCTGGTCGGCAAAATGACGCCGGCGCCGAGCGCTTCGCATTGTTTGGCCCATTCGACGGCGTCCTTGCCCACCGCCAGGGTGCCCCCCGAAACCACCAGTTCGAAACCCGACGGCATGGCTGCGTTCCGGCGGGCATCGATTGCAACGGTCACGCGTTGCGATCCCCATCCGGCGGCGGCTTCCCGGATCAATTCCGGACGTCTGACCGCCGCACTGTTCATGGAGACCTTGTCCGCGCCGGCTCCCAACAGCAGCTCGATATCTTCCATCGTGGAAACGCCGCCCCCGACGGTCAGCGGTATGTCGATGACGTCCGAGACGGCCCTCACCCAGTCAAGACGGGTCTTGCGATTTTCGAGGGTTGCGGCGATGTCCAGCATCGCCAGTTCATCCGCGCCTTCCTGCTGATAGAGCCTGGCGCTTTCCACGGGATCGCCGGCGTCCTTGAGGTCCACAAAGTGAATCCCCTTCACCACGCGACCGTTTTTCATATCCAGGCACGGCATGATTCTGACCACGGTTTCTTCTCCTTAATAGGTGGGTTATCCGGTCCAGTCCAATGTCGGGCGAGCGCTTCAGACAACTCCCCGGGGAGATTCTCCTCGGGATGAACCATCCGGTCCAACCGGGAAAACTCAGCGCCGCCGCAAGGTTGTCACTCCCGGCGGCAAGAGCTGCTCCCTGGACCGCGCCTTGCGACAACTTATCTTCGGAGCCGGAATTCTCCTACATGCGACGCAAAGTTGCAAGGCGCTCCAACTTCCCTTGACGATTTTGTCCCGCCGACAATCTCGCGCCTTCTTCGGCGCGTCCCGGTCGCGGGCGCGAAAGGGCGTGTCCGTCCCGACTGTGTCGGAGGGGAAGTGGCGGAATAAGGGTCTCCAGGGGAGGCCGAGGCGACGACACCGCACCGGGAGGCGGCGGCCTGGGGATACAACGCGGCCCGGCTCGATCGGACGCGGGTGGGTCGTCATGCCGCATCGACAATGGCGTTGAAATCGGATCGGAATCTCATCTGCGGCAGGTCCGGTCCCGGCTGCACCGGAGAAAGCGGGAGGGGAGCGGCTTCCCCTCCCTTGCTCGAAGGGGCCGGGCGTTCGAATCGGATGGGGCCGCTAACGGCGCTTCATTTGATAGTACTCTCCGGTCGGAAGCCAGCGGATGTACCCGTAGTCCGTCGTTTCCTTGCCGGATGCCGTGCCGTTGGTCCCGACCAGTTGGGTGTCTCCGACCCGTCTGAAGGACCTCGCGCCGACCATAGGGGTGGCTTCAACGCCTGCCCCGCACCCGGCGCCGGCGGTTCCTTCGACGCGGAATCGCCCGGCCGGCGTGTGCAGATTGCTCAACAGGAAGGGTTTGTAGGTTCTCAGCACGGTGAGTTTGCCGAGGTAGCTTTCATAGGCGCAGCCGGCGCATTGATCGAGCCCGGAGTACTGGAGGCCGTCTTCATTCCAGATGGTGTACTCGATCTTGGTCTTCAGGCTCAGAGTGTCCCCGGTGAGATCGGACTTGCACGGGACCAGGGCCAGGTTGTTGATGGCGAACCCGTCGGTGGAGCTTCCTTGAGTGGGCTCCGCAAGGAAATCGAAGGTCAGGTATTTCGGGCACGCGTCGTAGGCGGCGTTCGGCAGGCTGCACGCGGCGGCGCTGTAATCCGGTCCGGGGCAATTGGCGGGAGTGACGACCGTCGTCGGCGATGCCTTCAGGGACATGATGTTGACGTCGGCTCCGCCCACGCCGGCCACCTCTCCAACCCAGAAGCCGTCGGCGAAGTTTCCGGAACTGTCGATGACGTTTGCCGCGAATCGCCACGCGCTGTACTGCCAGGCGTTCTGGGGACGGCTGGCCAGGAAAGGCTTTGTGACAACGGCGAAACCGCTCAGGTGATTCCACGAGATCTGTTTGCGCAGGGTGCGGTCGACAGCCCAGCATTTGAGGACCCCTTCCTCGTCCTTACCCATCCCCGCGGCCACTCCGCGGCCGGACAGGTCGCAGCCGTCGCTGGCCCTGAACATGACGCTGTTGCGGGCGGAAAGCCTCATGGCAAAATCGAACAGCAGACACGGACTGCCGGGATTGGTCCGTGCCTGCTTGACTTCCCAGTAACACTTCACACAGACAGGCTTGGAAGAATTGTTGGTGAGAAAAATATAGGTTTCCGTTCCGTTATCGGTCTGGACCTTGGGCCAGACCAGGAGACTGCCCTCCTTCGACGTGTCGGCGGCGCCGTTGATCTGGGCCGAACCGTCGAGGCTTGTCGCGACTACCATGAAAGCCGTGACCAAAGCTGCGATGATGAACCTTCTCATATGCCTGACCTCCTCGATATTCAGTCCTGAGCCGCCTGGCATTCCGCGTGGACGACACTCGCGGCCGGGACCGGTGTCCCCGGATTCGGGTGTTTAACGGGCATGCGCCGAAAAATCCGTGCCGTCCCGTGAAAGGGGCCGCGCCGGGCGGATTCCGGCTACCAGGTGATGGAAACCGGGGTCGTGGTGTTCACGTCGTTGGCGTTCCTGATGTACGCCTGGCCTGGGCCTATGGCGGTCGGGGCGACGCCGACGACGGGTCCGTCATCGGAATAGAGCCGCATGGACATCACGCCCAGGAGCGGCGAGCCCACGCTGCCCGCACAGGCGGCCTGCTTCCTGCCGTGCACGTAGATGGTGCCGCTGCGGGTCGACATGTGCGTGAAAGGGTTGTCGGCGCCCGCGACCAGATGCACTTTGGGGCCGGCAAGGGATTGATAGAACCATTGAGTCGTGATGTCGTCACATCCCACGCACACGGACGCCGTCGAAAGGGTCTTCCCTTTCTCACTGCGGCGCACCAGTTTCGTATAGACGATCGTGTCGAGGTTCCCCGCAAGCCGTTCCCTGCAAGGAACGAGGGCCAGCCTGTTGTCGACGGTCCCCGCCGGGAAAACACCCGAAACCTTCTGGGACTGCTTCAGAAAGTTGAACAGCAGGCCCGTCGGGCAGGCGTCGTAGTTGCCGGAATCGCCCGTCAGAAGCATCTCTCCCGGCAGCCCCGCCGCGACGCCGGTCGTGGCTGAATTCACGGCGAATCGCCAGGCGCTGTATTCCCAGCGACGGTCGTGAGCTTCCCCGACCACCGCGCTTCCCGACAGCCAATTCCAGGCAATCTGCTGCGTTCCGGCGCTGTCCACCGCCCAGCATTTGAGCTCGGCCAGGGTCCTGGGCGCCAGCGGGCTGGGCTGCACGCCGGTGTGAGGTACGGCTTTGCCGTCCGGTCCCTTTCCCGTGGACGCCATCCAGGAGACGGGCTGGTTGGGCTGAAGCGTGAAAGTCCATTCGGTGCGCGCGCAGGACGAAGGGAAGCGATAAACACACTTTACTTTGACACTCTCATAATAGTCATTGCTGAGATTGATCATCGTGTCTGCCGTACCGCCTCTGATCAGAGGCCAAACCACCAGGCTTCCCTTTTTCGAGGTATTCGTCACTGTGCGATCCGTCTGGGCATGACACAGGGATACGGATGCCGACAAGACGAAAACGGTGGTCAAAATAACGAACACGCTTCTTTTCATCCCTTCTCTCCTTGGAGATACGGTTGAGTGCGCCCTGGCCTTCCGGAACGACCGCCCCGACAGCCGAATCATCGGCCGGTCCTTTCCGACGGCTTTCCTTCCCGTTGTATCCATAGGGGCCCGCGCCTCGTTTCCGAGGCTCGGCGCGCATTGTCTTTCGATCGTCAGCGGAATCAGTGCAGAAGAACGGAAACGGCCGCATTGATGAAACCTGCCGGACGTGTCCGTTCCTTTCCTTTTCTCAGGGACTCACAAGCCTGATGTGCCCGGTTCAGCTTCATGAATAGGGTGTGACCTTACGGAATGGATTCTAGCAGCGCGGGGCGGAAAGTACACGTTAATATTCGTCAATGTTTGTCCTGCGTATTCTCCCGCCTGTCCTGTCTTCCTCGGGGGATGACGAACGCATCCGGATATTCGTTCCCGGTTCGCAGGATTCGCTCACGCGCAATCTCGAACCCGGTATTGTCGCAGGCTCATATGCAGGGGGGCTGTGGGCGAAACGAAAAAGCCAGATTGGCAAGGAGGGGAAAAAGCCGCCCGAAGCAAGCCCCGGGCTTGAAGGATTCGGGCGAGCAGCCTTCCCGGGAGTCGAACCGGCGTTCCCGCCGGCACCGCGGGCGGTTTGGACCCCCGGGAACGGCGAGACCACGATCGAAGCCGCCGCCCCCTGGCAAGGCGTCAGGTTGATCGCTAATCCTTCCCGATCATGACACTGGTAGCTTTGATGAGGACGTACACCTGGTCGCCCGCCTTGATGCCAAGGTCTTTGACCGCATCGACGGTGATTGCCGAAGTGATGATGTTTCCCCCGCCGATGTCGACTTTCACCTTTGCCGCCACCTGGCCCTCTTTCACTTCCACGACTTTGCCCTTGATGACATTCCTGGTGCTGAGTTTCATGGTTTTGTCTCCTTTCTGATGAGTTAAGAAATGCTGCCGGCATCAACTATTCTAGCAGAGTGACCCTCTCTGGAAAACAACTGTTATGCCAGAATGGATACCACGCAGTGCCGAACATCGACACCTGGCCCGATTCACGGAAACCGCTTCGGTCCATCGGCGCTCAAGCCCCCGTCTGAAGGGCTCGTCTCAAGATTGGCGGACGATGGTCTGAAACATGTAATCGTTGAAAAGCAAAGGATTCTGCGAAAAGAGTCACGCGCCCGTCCGGCAACGCCATCCGCAATCGCCGGCACGCCGCCGGGAGTCAAAACCCCCACGCTCCTTTCCCGCGACGGGTTCCGGGTGCAATGGGGGTGCCGCTCCATCGATCCACGGGGGGCCTGTCCCTCAGGAGGCGAGCACCTCTTCCAGGTCGGTCCCGTCGCTCTTGAGAAAATGCAGGCACTCGCGAACCCGGCCGATTTCGTAGATCACGAGGGTCTCGGCAAAGACTCGAATATCCTCGGGGTCGTGAGTGACCATGACCATCGGGATGTCGAACGCGCTCTGGATTTTCGCCAGTTCTTCACGGAGCTTCACGCGCAGGAGCGTGTCCAGGGCGGAGAAGGGTTCGTCCAGGAGCAGCAGGTCCGGCTTTCGGATCAGTGCCCGCGCGAGCGCCACGCGCTGCTTCTGGCCACCCGAAATGTCCGAGGGATAACTCTGCGCCAACTGGGAGATCTCGAAAGCCTCGAGGAATTCCATGACCTGGCGCCGGTCGTCGCGCGACAGGCGCCACGGCCAGTCGTTTTTCAGTCCGAATCCCACGTTCTCGAGCACCGTGCGGTGAGGGAACAGAGCGTAGTCCTGGAACACGTAGCCGATCTTCCTGTGACGCGAGGGGATGTCCACCCCGCTTTGTGTATCGAACAGAACGCGGCCGTTGAAAGCGATTTTTCCTGCATCCGGCGACACGAGACCGGCGATGGATTGCAGCGTGAGCGTCTTACCGGAACCCGAAGGGCCGAAAAGGACCACGCACTGCTCCCGGGAGGAGAAGGCGGCATCGAGCCTGAAATGCCTCGCCTTCGATTCCATGCGCTTTTCCACGGAGACTTCGATGATCATGTCACGGTTTCCCGAATCCGTACTTCGAGAGGATTTCCACGCCTTCCTTGCTCAGCACGAAATCGATGAAGCGCCGGGCAGGGTCCGTCTTCCCGGTCGACGCGACCACGGCGATGGGATACAGGATCGGCTTGTGCTTTTCCACCTTCAGCATGACCCGCACCTTTTCCTTTGCGACGACGGCATCGGTTGCATAGACAATCCCCGCGTCCACCTCCCCGCGGCTCACGTAGTCGAGCACCTGGCGGACTGAATTGGCGAAGATGAATTTGGGTTTCAAAACTTCCCACATACCTTCGTTGGTCAGGGCCTCCTCAGCATAACGACCCGCGGGAACCGATTCCGGATTTCCCACGGAAATCTTCGTGATGTCCTTCAGGGTCAAGTCCTTCAGAGCCTTGATGGAGGTTTTCGCGTCGCCGGGGACGATCAGAACGAGCCCGTTGCCGGCAAAGTTCTTCCTGGTTTCGGCCAGGATGAGCTTCTTTTCCTCGGCCTGGTCCATAGTTTTCTGATCCGCCGATGCGAACACGTCCGCCGGCGCGCCCTGCGCGATCTGCTGCAGCAGTGCGCCCGAGGCTGCGAAATTGAGCACCACTTTCGTTCCCGGGTTGGCGGCCTCGAATTTCTTGCCCACTTCCGTGAAGGCATTGGTCAGGCTTGCCGCGGCGGAGACGATGATCTCCTGCTCGGCGGAGGCACTGCCGACGTGCAGTGCGGGGAGGATGGCAAGGGCGAGAAAAAGGGCGACGAAAAAACGGACGGCAACATGATGCTTCATCGGTCAACCTCCTTGAGATAACGGGTTTTCAGGATTTTTCCGGAAGAAACCAGAACCGCCATGCACACCAGCGACGTGATGATCACCAAAGTGGCGGCCATCCGCTCGTTCCCCGCCTGGACCGCATCGTAGACGGCGAGCGAGAGGGTTTGCGTCTTTCCGGGCAGATTGCCGGCCACCATGAGGGTGGCGCCAAACTCACCCATGGCCCGGGCAAAAGCGAGCATCGTCCCGGCCAGTATCCCCGGCCAGGCGAGAGGAAACGACACGCGAAAGAAGACCCCCGCTTCGGACAGTCCCAGAGTGCGGGCGGCTTTTTCGAGATTCGGGTCGATGCTTTCGAAGGCGCTGCGGGCGGCCTTGAAGACCAGGGGCAGTGAGACCACGGTGGATGCCACCACCGCACCCTGCCAGGTGAACATGAGGGTCACCCCGAAGGTTTCGTAGAGCCAGCTGCCGATCCAGCCCCTTCGCCCGATGACGACGATCAGGTAGTACCCGAGGACGGTCGGTGGCATCACCAGGGGCAGAGTGAGGAAGGCGTCGAGCCACTCTCTGCCTCGAAACCGGACGCGAGCGAGGAGGAAAGCAACGGAGACGCCGACCAGGGAGGCTCCCAGCGTGGCAAAACCGGCCACTTTGAGAGTCAGGAGCAAAGGGGCGAGGGTTTGCGTCACGGCGGCGCCTCCCCGCTCACGGCCCCCCGGGCGGGAGCCGCCGTCGACTTCACGCGGGTCCCGCGCTCCGCTCCTCCGCGGCGGCCGGACAGACCGTACAGCACAAAAACGCTTTCCTGTCTTACCATCGGATCATCTCCCCTTGCCGTTCGCAGGCGGTCGAAAAGGTCGTGTTGCCAGTGCACCGGGAGAATCCCTAATCGTTGTTTCAGTGCTGAAAATATGCATTGTGTCGTCTATACACGATACGTTTACCCGATTTCAACGCAAGACGCAAGAAGCCAGTTCGCACCGCCGACGGTGGGCGGCGTTCCAAGGGAGACAACCTTCCCGGGGAAAAGCCGGAGAAGGCGGAAGGAGGAAGGGCGGAAAATCCGGGGCGGGATTCGCAGCCGTCCGCGCTTCGCAATTTCCGGCCGGCGGGACAGGTCGCGCATCGGTTTGCGGCTTCTTTGCCCGAAGCGCTCGGAGCCGTTCCCGTTACGTGGTCGTTTTCACCATTCAGGGGCCGCGCTCCGGTTTTTTGGAGTACTGTTTAAAATACAGTTGACATGCATACACGACATCTATACAATGTGAAACCGTACGCAAAGACATTTATACAATACACTAACCTCCACGCAATTACCCGGAAATCACCATGCAAAGCCTCAAATTGCCCGGTAATCCGGACCGCTCACGCTCGCCTCCCCCTTGCGACCGCAAAGCCGGGGCCGTTCGTCGGAACACGCTGCATGCCGTGTGAACTGGAAAATCGAGCGCGTTTTCATTTGAAATCGGATTCAGGAAGATGCTGGGGGGAGACATGATGATGAGGCTCGTGACGAGAGGTGCCGCCGTATTTGCCGCAACGCTCCTGTTGTTCGTGTTTGGCGGGGGACCGGGGGTATGGGCCGGGGAGGAAGAAACCCCGGAGGAGAAAACCGAGGAGACGAGAAGCACGCAGAACCGGGTGTTCAGCCTGGGTGAAATCGAAGTGGTCGGAAAGATGGAAGAAAGCAGGAACACGACGGTGGAGAAGGTCTACGACGACGAAATGCGGCTTTTCGACAGGAACGACCTGGCCGATGCCGTGAATCTCCTGCCCGGAGTGACCCTGTCGGAAACGGGGGCAAGAAACGAAAAGATGGTCTATATCCGCGGTTTCGACATCAAGCATGTCCCGATCTTTCTCGACGGCATCCCGATTTACGTGCCCTACGACGGCTACCCGGATCTCAGCCGGTTCAATACGTTCGATCTCTCGGAGGTGATCGTCTCCAAGGGGTTCACGTCCGTTCTGTACGGTCCGAACACCATGGGCGGCGCCATCAACATGGTTTCCCGCCGACCCGTCAAGGAATTCGAGATGAATGCGGGGTCCGGCTATGCTTCAGGGCGGACCTACCACGCTTTCGGCAACTTCGGGAGCAATCAGGGCAAATGGTACATCCAGACCGGCGCGTCCTATATCAATCGGGATCATTTCGATCTTTCGGACGATTTCACGCCGACGGGGGTGCAGGGAAGCGGGGAAAGGGTGAACTCCTATCAACGCGACTGGAAAGTAAACCTGAAGGTCGGGCTCACTCCGAACGAAACGGACGAGTACGCCATCAGCTACATCAATCAGAAGGCGGAGAAGGGGTCACCGCCTTATGCGGGGACCGATCCGAGCGAATGGGTCAGGTTCTGGCAATGGCCGAATTGGGACAAGGAGAGCCTGTATTTCAACTCGAACACGGCAATTTACGACAAAAGCTACGTGAAGACGAGGATTTACTGGGACCGATTCGACAACGCGCTCTCCGGCTTCGACGACGAGACCTATACGACTCAGGACAAGAAATCCAGTTTCAAAAGTCACTACGATGACTTCACCATCGGCTGTTCCGCGGAGGCCGGCACCCAACTCCTGCCGAGAAACTTTCTCAAGATGGCCATCCACCTCAAAGACGACGTTCACAGGGAGCACAACGAGGGGAATCCCCGCCAACGGTTCGAGGATCGGATCATTTCCGTGGGTCTGGAAGACACCATCGATCTGACGAGCAAGTTCTATTCGATCATCGGAATCAGCTACGACAGGCTGGAGACGGTGGAGGCGCACGACCTGGATTCCGCGACCGGAAGAATGCCGAGTTTCCCGCTCAGCGCAACCGATGCATTCAACCCCCAGGGCGGGCTGTTCTACAAGGTCACCGACACGGGTACGGTCCATGCCTCGGTCGCGGCGAAATCGAGGCTTCCTTCCTTGAAGGACAAGTACTCTTACCGGTTCGGCACCAGCCTGCCCAACCCGGATCTCAACGCGGAGCGATCCATCAACTATGAAATCGGGTACAAGGAAGTGCTGTTCAAAAGGATTACGGTCGAGGCAAACGTTTTCTACTCCGACGTCAGTGATTTCATACTCTTCAAGACGATTCCCGACCCCGACAATCCGGGCATGACCATCAACCAGAACCAGAACATCGGGAACATCCGCCAATACGGCGTGGAACTGGGCGTATCCGGCCAGATCCTGTCGTGCCTCAAAGGCGGGTTCAACTACACGCACATCCAGTACGACAACGAAGACTCGACGGACCGGCTGGTCAACATTCCGCACAACAAGGTGTTCGCCTACCTGCAATACTTCACGCCTCTCGACGGATTGAGTCTCGTCGGGTCCGTGGAGTACAACGGCAACCGGTACAGCTCCAGCGACGGCGTCCGCGTGGCGCAGGAGTATGCGCTGGTCAACACCAAGGCCATCTATGAAGTGTACAAGGGCCTCTCCATTGAAGGAGGAATCTACAACATCACCGATGAAGACTATGCCATCGACGAGGGATTTCCCCTGGAGGGGCGCAACTACTTCGTGAACCTTCGATACAAGTTTTAGAGCCGTCTTCGGAAACGTTGTCGGCTCCAGCGGAATCACGTCGCGGGAGGAAGAAATGGAAAATGCGGACGCTGACTTTCAGAGGCTTCTCGACGAGGCGGTGAAATTCCATGGGCACCTGTGCGGCGGACAGGTCATCGGTGTCAGGATGGCCATGGCCGGTTTGAGGGAGCTCGGCATCAAGGAGCCCAGGGGAAAGGAGGGCAGGGACCTGGTCATTTTCGTCGAAATCGACCGCTGCGCGACCGATGCCATCATATCCGTCACCGGGAGGACGCCGGGCAAACGGAGCCTGAAAATGCTGGACTACGGGAAGATGGCGGCGACATTCGTCAACGTGGGAACCGGCAAAGCGGTGAGAATCTGCGTCCGGGCGGATTTGGACGAGAAGGTCCGGCGCATCGCGCGGGCGAATGAGACCGGGGAAGGCGAGGAAGCGGCATATCTTGCCGCCCTGGCCGCCATGCCGGAGGATGAGGTTCTCAAAATCGGCCGGGTGATCGTCAACATACGGCCGCGGGATCTTCCCGGCAAGCCCCTCAGCAGCGTGATCTGCGAACGCTGCGGTGAGGCGGTGAGGGACATGAGGGAGGTTTATCGATGGGGCAGAATCCTGTGCCGGCCGTGCGCCGACAGACAAACGTACTACGCCCTGGAAGACGTAAGCCCCGCGACGGGTGCTTCGAGGACATCGCGCGGAAGGGTTCGGAAAGGGAACGCATGATGCGTCTTTCGGAGATCGACTGGAACGAATTGTGGAAAGAGGCGCAAGCCAGAAAACACACGCCTCACCACGATTCCGAGTTCTGGAACAAAAGGGCGCCATCCTTTGCCAAACATGCATCCAGCAGCGGTTACGTCGAACAGTTCATGGCCATCCTCAAACCCGAGCCGCACTGGAGCGTCCTGGACATAGGTTGCGCGGCGGGCACGCTTGCGTTGCCGCTGGCGTCGATCGTCCGGTCGGTAACGGCCCTCGATCCCTCGACGACCATGCTTTCCCTGCTCGAAAACCGCTGCAGGGAACAGCGCGTCACCAATATTCGGATCGTCGAGGGCTGCTGGGAGGACGACTGGGATGAGCTCGGCATCGGCGTCCACGATGTCGCCATCGCGTCGCGCTCGCTCATCGTGGACGACCTGAGAGCCGCCGTTTCGAAGCTCGAAAGCTGCGCGAGGAAACGGGTATATCTTTCGACCCTCGTGGACAGCGGTCCATACGACCACCGGATCGTGGAAGCCGTGGGCCGCAATTTCGATCACGGCGCCGATTACATCCTCGTCTACAACCTCCTGAGGCAAATGGGGATCTATGCGAACGTCTCCTTTACCGTCAGCCGCGACGACAAGACCTTCCGGGACCTCGAGGACGCCCTCGATTCGGTGCGCTGGATGATCTACGAAATGACCTCGACCGAGGAGAAAAGGCTCAGGCGCTATCTCGGGCACCACCTCATCCGGGAGAACGGCCGCTGGAAGCTGCCGTACCGGCGGGTTGTCCGTTGGGCGGTGCTGTGGTGGGACAAGGAAGGGACCATACCCGGAGAGTGGTGCGCATAATGGAAAATCCCAGGAAGCAAATCGTCGGATCGTTGCTCCTCCTGTTCCTTTCGGTCCTCATTTCGGTGCAGGCCGACGGAAAGGAAATCGTCGACATGGCCGGGCGCAGGGTGATCGTGCCGGACCGCGTCACCAAGGTCTACGGAGCGTCTCCTCCGGCCACCTACCTGCTCTACGCGGTGGATCCGGCTGTCCTCGCCGGCCTGAACTATCCGTTCAATCACAAGGAGCGGACGTGTCTGCGCCCGGACGTGGTTTCCCTTCCCGTGATCGGGGGATGGTTCGGCCAGGGCCGGACCCCCAACCAGGAAACCCTGCTGAAGGTCAAACCCGACGTTATGGTCGCCTGGATGTGGAAGACAAAAGCCGCGAACGAGAAGATCGAGCAGGTTGCGAGGCTTCTCGGCCTGCCCCTGGTTTATGTGAGATTGGACCACCTGGGCGAGTATTCGGAGGCCTTTCTTTTCATGGGGCGTCTGGTGGGCCGGGAGGAACGGTGCCGGAAGCTGAGCGAATATGCGAAGCGCACCCTGGCGGACGTCGAGCCGGTTGTGGCGGCTGTCCCCCTGGGAAAGAGGGTTTCCGTCTATTACGCCGAAGCGCCGGACGGACTGAGCACCGAGTGCGACGCATCCCCGCACACGGAGCTCATCAACCTCGCCGGGGGGAAAAACATTTACCGGTGCGCGCCCAAGGACGACTACGGCATGGAGAGAATCTCCATCGAACAGGTCATGCTGGCCGATCCCGAGGTGATCCTTGCCCAGGAGAAGGAATACGTGGATCGTGTCCGTTCCGATCCCGGCTGGAAGTCCATCCGCGCCGTAAAGAACGGGAGGGTTCACCCGATCCCCAGGGCGCCTTTCAACTGGTTCGACCGGCCCCCTTCGTTCATGCGTCTTCTCGGGATCAAGTGGCTGACGAACCTTCTGTATCCCGACCGTTATCCTTTGGACCTCGCAAAGGAAACCAGGGAATTCTACCGTCTCTTTCTGAACGTCGAACTGGATGATGACGCCCTGCACGAGGTGCTGCATCAATGATCGATCGCCGCATCCTGTTCCCGTTGCTTCTCGTGCTGCTCGTTCTGACCGTGTTGACCTCCCTGGCGCTGGGCCGGTACCCCGTCGGCCCGAAGGAAATCGTCCGTTTTCTGGCTCACGCCGTATTCGGGATGAGCGATCCGGACACCGGGGGTCTGGAGATTCTGAGAACGGTTCTCGTTCACATCAGGATTCCGCGCATCGTTGGCGCGATGCTTGTCGGGACCGCCCTCGCCGTCTCCGGTGCCGTCTTGCAGTCCGTGTTCATCAACCCGCTCGTTTCCCCCAGGCTGCTCGGGATTCTTGCCGGGGCATCCTTCGGGGCGGCGCTGGGGACTGTGCTGTCGCTCAGCTGGGTCGCGGTGCAGGCGGTCTCCTCCATGTTCGGTATCGTGGCCGTTCTGGTTGCCGTGGGTCTTGCCGGGCTGTATCGCGGGGACAGGATACTCCTGCTGGTCCTGGGCGGCATCATCAGCACGGAGCTCTTCAATTCGCTCTTCTTCCTGATGAAGTACCTGGCGGACCCCTACAACCAGCTTCCGATCATCACCTACTGGTTCATGGGGGGATTTGCGCTGGCGGACGCAAAGACCACGCTCGTCCTGTTCTTTCCCATCGTCGCGGGGGTTTTCGCTCTCCTGCTGCTTTCCCCGTACCTCAACGTTCTGACCATGGGAGAAGAGGAAGCCCGGTCGCTGGGGGTCAATACGAAGGCGCTGCGCATGACGTTCATCCTCATCTCGACGGTTATCAGCAGCCTGACCGTCGCCGTGTGCGGAATGCTGGGGTGGGTTGGACTGGTGATTCCCCACATGGGCCGAATGCTCGTGGGACCGGACAACCGCGTTTTCCTGCCGGTCACCGCCGTTCTTGGCGCCATCTTCGTTCTCGTCGTCGACGACGTCTCCAGGCTGCTCTTCCAGGTGGAGACTCCCCTGGGAATCCTCACTGCGCTGTTCGGGGTTCCCGTTTTCGCCTTGATCCTGAGGAACGCAAGGAAAGGATGGGGCCAATGGAGCTGATACGGGCCGATGGAATCACCTTCGGCTATTCACGTTCACCGGTTTTGCACAACGTGTCTCTGTCGGTTCGAAAAGGAGAGATCGTTTCTTTGCTGGGACCCAACGGAAGCGGAAAGTCGACCCTGTTGAAAGTGCTCCTCGGCCTGTACCGGCCCGGGAGCGGTTCCGTGCTGCTCGAGGGCAGGCCGATCTCCCGGATTGCTCCGAAAGAACTGGCGAAGCGCATCGCCTATGTTCCCCAGACGCACCGAATGGCCTTCGCTTACAAGGTCGTGGATGTCGTCCTTATGGGAAGGACGCCTCACAAGCCCTTCTTCTCCAGGTATTCCCGGCACGATCTGGACATTGCGCTCCAGGCATTGGAGCGGCTGTCCATCGGGCATCTGAAGGACCAGAGTTACACCGACATCAGCGGAGGAGAGCGCCAGCTGACACTTATCGCGAGAGCCCTGGCCCAGGGCGGGGATATCCTGGTGATGGACGAGCCCGCGACCAGCCTCGACTTCGGGAACCAGGTGAGGCTGCTCGACCAGATAACCGGCCTCGCAAGACAAGGCTTCACTTTCGTCAAGTCCACTCATTTCCCGGATCACGCCATGTGGATAGCCGATCGGGTCGTGATGCTGAAAAAGGGTTCCGTTGTCGCCGACGGAAAACCGTGCGACGTGATGAACGATGAATCCGTGTGCCGGCTCTATAACACAGAGGTCAGCATAGTGAAGGTGAACGGGGCGCTGAGAACCTGCATGCCGCGCTCGCTGGTAACGGATTGTCCGGGCGCGAACAACGGAACGGCACGAGTATCCGCAAAGCCATGAGGCGCGTCGGAACCTACGAAAACGACCCTGGAACGCTATCCTTTGCCGCGGGGATGGAATGGTTTCAGGCGATGCTCCGAGCCGAGGATGAGAACGAACCCCAGGGCGACCTCTCATTCACTCGGTCGCGCGTGGCGCTCAAGGGTGACGTCATCCTCGCCGCGGGGCTCGCGTTGGCGATACATGCGGCCGTGCCGGTCCTGGCCTTGCTTCTGCACCTTTATGGCCCGCCGGTAATGGAGCACCGGGATCCCTTCATCACGGTCAACCTCGTGGGTGCGTTCGATGGAGCTCCCGGGTCCGGGGAAGTCCGAAACGGATCGGGGCCGGGGGATTCTCTTCCCGGGGTGGGGCTGCGGCCGCCCACGCCGGACGCCGCCGGAGCCGTTCGTGATGAAACGCAGTCGCGCGAGCCCGCGGCGCAACTGTGCGCCGTGGAGTCGCCAAAGGAAATGAAACCCGAAGAGCACCGGCCTGAAGCGCTCCGCGAGCCCGCCGATCCCGTGAAGACGTGTGTCCTGTCGCCGGCCCCGCGCGAAACCCCGGCACGCAAAGACAGGAAGAAAACGGACGCCGCGCGAAAGCCGAAGCCGGCTCCGTCCGCCGGGGCTTCCGCCGTCACCGCCACTCCCGCCTCCGATGCAAACTCCGGCGGCGCATCATCGACGGCCCGGAATGGCGAGCAGCCGGGCGGCCACGCCGCAGAGGACGACGGCCTGGGAAAAGCGGGGCATGCCGCCGGCGGTCTCCCGGGCGGGGGAACCCCCGGGGGAGGAGGAACCGGGTCCGGCAGGTTCGAGCTCAGACAGGTGGATCGGGCTCCCTGTCCCATACGAAAGGTCGAACCGGAGTATCCCCCGGCGGCACGCCGAATGGGCGTCGGCGGCAGTGTTAAGGTGCGGTTCCTGGTCAAAGCGGATGGAAGCGTCGGCGAAGCGTCCGTTGTCCGGGCGGAACCCCGCGGGGTATTCGAACGGAACGCGCTGGAAGCCGTCGGCAAATGGCGGTTCAAGCCCGGTTGCTACCGTGGGGAAGCGGTGGCGACATGGGTCGTCCTGTCGGTCCACTTCAGATTGTCGAAGTGACGCGCCGAGGGGGGCGGCCCGCGTTTCATGCTCCGTAGGCCTGTGCGGGAGAAAAAAGGAACCTCAAATCCGCGCTGTCGGTTATGTTGAATTATGAGAACAACTCGTACAGAATGAATCCCACGTGGAGGACCATATGAATACTGACGGAAACGGAACACGCGGCAAGCGGAACGGCGGCGGGGAAAACGGCGCGATACGGATAACCGGAAGGGTCGCGCGGCCCCTTCTGCTGGAGATGAAAGATCTCCGAAGCATGAACGTGGAGGAAGTGACGGACTTGCCGGTGATATGCGGCAGTGGAACACCCAAGGGTCGTATCCGGAGCTGCCGGGGGGTGCTGCTCGAAGAGGTGATCCGTAAAGCCGAGGTGATCAAAGAGGAACACAACGATACGAAAAAGATGTTTATCATCGCCTCGGCCCGCGACGGATTCAAGGTCGTGTTCTCCTGGCAGGAGATTTTCAACACGCCGATCGGCGGCGGAGTGATGATCCTGGTGGAAAGGGACGGCGAATCGCTGGTCGACGAGGCAGGGCGGCTCGAGCTCATTTCAGCCGAGGACTACTTTACCGGCTCCCGCTACGTGAAAGGGTTGAGCACGATCGAGGTGGTCCTGGTCCCGTGACGGGGCGGTCGGAGGATGTTTGAGGTTTTGCCGCAAGGCGCGGGCGGGACATTGTCGGGAGAGGAACGGCATGCGAAAGTCCGCCCGCCGCGGAATTTCGCAACGGGATTCGATGGACCGTTGCGAAGAAGCCCCGCCGCCTCCGTCCAACATGCCAGCCTATGGCGCTGACCGACGCCCGTTTCGGCGCCGTCGCGTTCATCGCACGCAAGCATCGACGGGCGCGTCAGTGGCGCCACCCCCGCCAGGAGGATGGCTTGAACCGTTTCCGGATGCTCCCGTGCCGACCTCATTCATCCTCTCGAGTCAGTGACGCGCGATTCGATTGCCCGAGCCGGAGCCGTTCCGGCGCGATTCTTCCTCGATTGCACCTTCATCCGAAGATGGGAAACCGGGCCGCCCGCGAGGAACGGGGCCGCTCCCGGCTGCCTGGCCGACAAGGAACTTTGCACTTCTCCGGGACAACGCCAACAGGTATACTATAAATTACATTTTTGTAGCCTTTTGCATCCAAACCAAAGGATGAGGTGCCAGGGAGGTGTCCATGGGATCGGTCAAAGAACGGGTGGTCTGCAACCTCAAATCGGCCCGAAAAGCCAGGGGGTTGTCCCAGAGCGAATTGGCAGGGAGAGTGGGGGTCAAGCGGCAGGCGATTTATGATATGGAAAGCGGGCGGTATCTGCCCAACACCGCCCTGGCGCTCCACATCGCAAGAGAGCTCGGCTGCAGGGTCGAAGACCTGTTCGTCCTGGAGGAATCTGAAGAGGAACAACCCGTCACTCTGGTCGAGAAGGCGGGTGCGGCGAACCCCAGGGTTGCCGTGGCCAGCGTGCGCGAACGACTCGTGGCTTACCCGCTGGACGGAAAGTGGCTGTTGAGCGACGGATTCCACTCCGCAGACGGCCTGCTCCTGGCGGACGGCTGCAATGTTCGTCTTTTCCATGGGCGCAGGGCGCTTGAGAAGAAGATATTCCTTTTCGGCTGCGATCCCGCATTCGCCATCTTGAGTGCGCATGCCTCCCGATGGATGGCGGATGCATTCGTGCAGTGCCGTTTTGCATCCAGTTACCTGGCACTGGCGAGGCTTTCCGCCGGGCACGCCCACATCGCGGGCACTCACATGCACAACCGGGAGTCGGTGGAATCCAACGTGGTGCTGGCCAAGACGGCGCTGGCGGGCACGGGGGCCATGGTGGTCGCCTTCTCGATTTTCGAGGAAGGTCTGATGGTTGCTGCGGGAAATCCGCTCGACATCCGGGATGTCGGGGACCTGGCCCGAAAGCGGATTCGATTCGTCAACCGTGAGCCCGGAGCCGCTTTGCGTTCTCTTCTTGACGAGCGCCTGATGCAGGTGGGGCTCACGGGCGAGGCCGTCGATGGTTACGACCGGCAGGGATCGAGCCACAACCAATGCGCCCAGATGGTCGCTCTCGACATGGCCGATGCGGCCCTCGGGCTGCGGGCCGTCGCGGCCGCCCACGGACTGGGTTTCGTTCCCATCGAGTCCGTTCGGTGCGACCTAGTCATTCCCCACGATTTCCTGGATCTGCCGGCCGTCAAGATCCTGCTCGAAGTCATGCAGACGCGCGCCTTGCGGGAGGAATTGAGCGCCCTTCCCGGTTACGGGTCTTCCTGCACCGGCAAAGTCATCGGACAGGTATGAAAAAGCTCCTGTGCGGCGAGTCTGGTCTGTTCCTCGAATTCCGATACGGCAAGCCGGTTCCCGAGCTTCAAAGAAGCGATTGGTCAAGGCGGGAAAACACACCGGGGGCGTGCATATAGCCTGCCCATCGTACGATCGCGCGAGTCGTGCAAGGGGCGGGGTCCATCCATGCGCGCCTCGCCTTCCGCAGTCCCCTTATTCCGCGATATTGAACGCGAACCGGGATCAGTTCCCGCCCGCGGCGATGAACCGCCGCGCGAGCTCTGCCGCCTCGTCGTGGGCAGGGTGCGAAAAGCGGTGTTCGCCCAGGGAACGAACGGGCATGACGATCATGAGGGAATTGAGGATCCAGAGGGTTTGGGCTGATACGAGGTCTTCAAGGAAGGCGCGGCGCGGTTCGACGTTGTGTCCACGGGCGACGAGCAGGTCCGAGATTCTCGCGATGGTGATGCCCGGAAGCCGGAACGGGCTGGAAGGTGTCCACCACCACCCGTCGGTTCTTGCGAGGAGGGAACCGGCGGAAGTCTCGGCGACACGGCTTTCGGGATCGAGGATGAGCGCTTCGTCGGCTCCGGCATCCAGGGCGGCCTGCCTGGCGCACAGGAAATAGAGGTAGTTGAGGGTCTTCATGCCGGCAAGCGGCGGCGAGAACCCGCTCCGGAAGACATGCAGCCGGAAGCCTTCGGCGTAGAGGGGCGGCGCGGGCGGAACGTATCTGCGCGCGGTGATGCAAAGCGTCGGGGCCGACGTCTCGGGCAGACCGGGCGCGAACCCGGCGCCGCGCGTGACGGTGATCCGCACCGACGCGACGGAGCGGCGCAACCCGGCGCGCTCCAGCAATTCCCGCACCACCTTGCCCCAGTCCGGCGGTGTTGTCGCGGACATGCGGATCCTCAACGCCGCCAGCGAACGGTGCAGTCGTTCGAGGTGGTCCTTCAGGTACAGCACGCGCCCGCACTCGGCGCGCATGGTTTCGAAAACCCCGTCCCCATAGAGGAACCCCCTGTCCAGAGGGGAGACGCAAGCCTCGCCCGCGGGCAGAAAGGAGCCGTTCAGCCAGACGATTCCGGGGAGTTCCGGGGACTGCGGGTTCATGGTTTGCCTTTCATGGAGGCCTCGATCAGCCGGAAAAGAGTCTGCCCCTTGTCCAGGGTTTCCTGGTATTCGTCCTCGGGCCGCGAATCGTGGACAATGCCTCCGCCCACCGAGAAACGGCACGTGCCGCGCTGGTAGATGCCGGTGCGTATGGCGATGTTCAGGTCGATGTTTCCGTGCCACCCCAGGTATCCGATGGAACCGGTGTATACGTGTCTCACGTGGGGTTCCAGCTCGTCAATGATTTCCATCGCGCGAATTTTAGGGCACCCGGTGACGGAGCCGCCCGGGAACACCGCCCGCAACAACTCTCCCGGGGTCAGTTCCGGCCTCGGCCGGCCGGTGACGATGGAGACCATGTGATGAACGTTTTGGTAGGATTCGAGCCGTTTGTGTTCCCGGACACGAATCGTCCGAGGCAGGCAGATCCGCCCGAGATCGTTGCGCAACAGGTCCACGATCATGGAGAGTTCCGCGTCTTCCTTGCGGCTGGTGAGCAGGGCCGACTTCAGAGCCTCGTCTTCTTCGGGGGTGGCGCCCCGACGGGCCGTCCCCTTGATGGGTCGTGTTTCGATCCGCCCGTCGCGCTGGTACAGGAAGCGCTCCATGGAAGTGGACAGCACTTGATGGTCGCCGGCGTCGACGAAAGCATAAAATGCCGCGGGATTTGCCCGGAAGAGCGATTCCCAGAGCAGGAAGGGATCACCGTCAAGCCTGAACTGGAAGCGCTGCGAGAGGTTTGCCTGGTAGATGTCCCCCTCCCCGATGTAGCGTCGGACCTTCTCGACCGCAAGCAGATAGGCGTCCCGGGAGAAATTGCTTCTGAGTCCGTCCACGCGGAACCCGTTGTTCCGTTCCTCCGGTTCCGGAACCGGGGGAAGTCTGTCCAGAAAGGCTTCGACAGGGTCGGTCGACGGCGTGCGGTGTGGTGGGCCTCGTTTTCCGGCGGGCGCCGGGGTGAGATGGAGATAACGCAGGCGCTTTTCGATCCGGTCGTGCACGAGAATGCGCCGGGGCCACATGAGCCAGATGTCGGGAAGGCCCAGGTCGTCACGGGCGGTCCGGGGCAGGCGTTCGATGGCGTTCTTGAGATCGTAGGCGAAATAGCCGATCGCGCCTCCCGAGAATGGCCGGATCACCGGGGGGAAACCGGGCGGGAATCGTGCGAACAGTTCATCGAGCACGGCCGGCGGGTCCCCGCGCCGCGACTCCGAGCCCGAAGGACCGTGCACGAGGCAGCGCGCGCCTTTGCTCTTGAACAGCAGGAACGGGTCCCAGGCGGCGATGGAATAGCGGCTCTCGCCTTCCACCGGGACCTTCCCGCCGCTCAGCAGCACCACGCTGTCGGGTTTCGCGGCACATCGGCGTGCTACGGCAAGGAATTCAAGGTCGGAGACCGGGGTCTCCATGGCCCGGTAGAGGACCGGCTCCACGACGCGCACGGAACGAGTGGACGTTTTCATGCCGCCTCCTCGCGCCGGTCGGGATAGCCGATCGGCGTGTCGATCCTCGGGAACCGGTCGGTATCGGCGGCGTCATCGCGCGCAATCCAGCCGCTTTTCAGGGAAAGGAAATTCCGGATCAATTCCACGCCGTGCTCGGTCATGAAGGATTCGGGATGGAACTGGACCCCGCACAGCGGCCAGGAACGGTGCCGGATGCCCATGAGGACCCGGTCTTCGGCAGAGGCTAGGGGGAGCAGGCAGTCCGATTGCAGCTCGACGCACAGCGAATGATAGCGTGCCGCCCAAAACGGGGAGGGGATGCCGGCGAAGATGCCCCGGCCCTCGTGAGCCACCCGCGAGCACTTGCCGTGCACGGGAACCGGGGCCTTGATCGTTTTTCCACCGAAGACTTCGTTGATCACCTGCATCCCCAGGCACACTCCGAGGATGGGGATCGTCGGACCGAACCGCTCCACCACGGCTTTGCTGATTCCCGAATGGGTCGGGCTCTTCGGACCCGGGGAAATGCAGATCCAGTCCGGGCGCAGCGCATCGATCCCGTCGAGCGTCACCCGGTCGTTACGAAACACCGATACCTCGAGGTCGAATTCGAAGAAAAGCTGAACGAGGTTGAACGTAAAGGAATCATAATTGTCTATGACGACAAGGCGCATAGTCCCCTCCCGAATGCATCCCGGACAATAAAAAAAGCCACCCCGACCTTTGGGTCTGGGTGGCTCGTGCCTGGCATAACCCTGAAGATGCGACTTATCATCAACGATGCGCCGGTTCGTCGCTAGGTGTTCGCCGTCGCGCGAAGCCGGGTCTGGATGAAAACCGCTCAATTGTTAAATTACCCGCCTGCCGGGCCGTTTGTCAATAGCGACGATATCCGTTGCCGCACGGAATGTATCCGGAATTCCCCTCTTGAGGGGGCCATGACGGCATCAACTTTCGCCGAGGAAGGCAGCTTCGACTGCTTGGGCAAGGCCGCCGACCTGTTGAAGGGACCGTCACGGCGTCAGCGTTCGCCGAACAGCGTCGCAAGCGGCCGGTAGCACTCCTCGCCCGGCTCCGACCACCGTTCGATTCTCCCGATCGTTCCGGCCACTTTCACTCCCGAGAAACGTTCCACCGCTTCGATGTTTTCCGCGACCATCTGCCCAGGGGTTTCCGTGAGGCCGGAATCGATGAACACGATGCCGAGAGGGTCCAGCGTCCGGGCTTTCAGCGCTTCCACGGCAAGGATCGTGTGGTTGATGGTGCCTAGGCCGGCGCGCGCGGCAAGGATCGGCCTGGCGTTCAACAGGGCGATCAAATCGATCATCAGAACGTCTTCGGTGACCGGTACGAACAGCCCGCCGGCTCCTTCCAGCACGATGTGCGAATGGGCGGATCTTTTGCGCTTTGCGTAAGCCGCAATCTTCCGGGGATCGATCGCTTCCGCTTCGTCTCCGGAGGCAAACCAGGGGGCCTTGGGACTCCTGAAACAGTATACGACCGAATCGCCCGGGTCCATTCCGGCCAGTGCCGGCACGTGCTCGTAGATGAACCGCGCGTCGCTGTCGCGGTCATGCGCGTTGGTGCACCCGGTCTGAATCGGCTTGAGGTAGAAAGGAGTCCTCCCTCTCATCAGGAAGAATCGCATCAGCAGGAGCGAAAGCACGGTCTTGCCCACTCCCGTGTCCGTTCCGGTGACGAAAATGCTACCGCGGTTCCGGTTGGGTTCTCGCATACACTCCTTTCAGCGCGTCGACGAAGAAGCCCACATCCTCCTCCTTGTGCCGGGCCGTCATTCCGATCCGCAGGATGGCGCGCCCCATGGGCACGGTCGGGTACCTGGCCGGGAAGACGAACACGCCTCCTTCGAACAGGCCGCGCGAAACGGCGGCGGCCCGGGTCTCATCGCCGATTTCGACGACGATGATGTGCGCGTTTCCGCCCACCTGGAATCCTTCGCTGCGCAGCGCTTCTCTCATGAGAACGCTGATTCGGCGCAGACGGTCCCTTTCGGCTTCGCTGTCGCAGAGGATTTCGAGCAGGTCCAATGCGGAAGCGGCGTGAGCTTCAGGAAGGGTGGTGGAATAGATCAAGGGCGAACAAAAATTGAACAGGTATTCCTTGTATCCCGCGGGCAGGAGCGCGAACGCTCCGAACAACCCGAGGGCCTTGCCGAATGTGCCGACCGCGACGTCCGCCACGGGTCGTGCGATGCCGCGTCCCTTTTCACCCAGGGCGCCAAACGCGTGAGCCTCATCGACGATGCACAGGAAGCCGTGCTCCCGCTTGATTTTTTTGATGCCCTCGACATCAAGAAAATCCCCGTCCATGCTGAACAGGGATTCGGTCAGGACGCCCGCTTGGTCGCCTTTGCGGGCTTCCAACCGCTTGCGGAGGTGTGACATGGAATTGTGCCGGTAGCCGAGGAATTCCGCCTTGCTCAAGGCCATGCCCTTCACGCTGCTGGCGTGGATGTGCTTGTCGAAAATTATCGTGTCGCCCTGCGCGAACAGCGCCGAAATGACACCCAGGTTGGCTTGGTAGCCGGAGGGAAAGAACAGGGCTTCATCGTAGCCGAAGTGGCGGGCGTAGGCTTCCTCCGCGCGGGATATCAGCGCGTAATGGCCGGAGACCAGCCGCGACGAGGAAGAGGATGTGCCGTAGCGACGGAAGTTCGCGGCGACCTTTTCCCTCAGCTTCGGCGAAGCGCCGAGCCCCAGGTAGTCGTTGGAGGAGAAGTTCAGCACCTTCCGATTGCCGAAGAAAAGATACTTGCCGTCTCGGGCCGTCGCCTCCGGAGGATCCCGGTGGAGGCCGGCCTGGCGCTGCATCAACAACCTTTGCCGGAGCCGTTCCGCAAACATGAAAACACCTCCCGGTAGTGTTCGGCCAGAATTTCGCGTCGAAAAACCCGGTCGTACTCCATCGTCGCGAAGACGAACTCGCCTTCAATCCGGGGTCCCTTTTTCGCGACAGCTTCCAGGTGATAGGAAAAGGCTGAGTCCCCGCGGCCGACCAATCGGCCTGTGAGCCGGCAGCACCCGTTTAAAGGCGGCCCGGACGCTTTCGAGAAATGCTTGAGGATCAGGAGAAAGGCGTGTTTGTCGAAACCCGTGACGAACCGCACGTGGAGCGCCCCCAGTTGAGCGAGGGCTTCGATGCCGAGAAACGGCGGCGAACGGACGAACCGTTTGAACCCTTCGATTCCGCGGGCATGCACGTCGGTGACGGCATCGATGAGGCGGAATCCGCGCAATCCGGAATTGAAAGCTAGTCTTCCCATTTGTTCACCACCATGGCGCTGTTCTGACCGCCGAATCCGAAGTTTTGGATCAGCATCGTGGAGACCGGCGCGGTCCGAGGCGCCAGGACGAAGTCGATGCCGGCGCGGCAGGGCTCTTCGAGGTGCCGGACCTCCGGCACGTACCCGTGCTCCATGCAGGCGAGCGCGATGGACAGCTCCACGGCCCCGCACGCGGCCGCGAGATGCCCGATGCGGGATTTCAAGGCAATGACCATGGGGCGGCGCTCGCCGAACACGCGGGCGATGAGGTCGGCTTCCATGGCGTCGTTGAGGACCGTTCCGGTACCATGGGCGCAGACGAGGTCGACCCGGGCCGGCGCCATGCCGGATTCATTCAGTGCCGAGCGCACGGCGGCTTCCGCCCACCGTCCCGTCGGGTCGGGGGCCGTCATGTTGTACCCGTCCATGGATGCGCCGTAACCGCAAATTTCGGCGATGATCCGGGCGCCCCGGCTTCGGGCGTGTTCCAGGTTTTCCAGCACCACGAAGGCCCCTCCTTCGCCGGGTACAAAACCCGTCCGGGTGGCGCTGAACGGGCTGTATTCGTCACCGTGGCCCGGTCCTCCGATCCGGAGCGCCTGAGCTTTGCGGTATGCCAGGATTCCTCCGGGGCTCAGCCGCGAATCTCCGCCTCCGGCCAGCGCCAGGTCCAGGTCCCCGTGCCGGATCTTGCGGAAAGCTTCGCCAATGGCCTGAAGAGAGGCGGCACACGCCGTTCCGATGGTGGCATTCTCGCCGTGGATGCCCACGAGGTCGGCGATCACTGAAGCGGCGGTGTTGGGAAGAAACTTCAGAATCCAGAGCGCGGCCAGAGACTTGCTTTCCATCGCGCCACCCCTGATTTCCGGGAACTCGCCTCCGATGTCCAGGTTGGGGCCGGCGCCAACGAAGAGCCCGGCCCTCTCCCACATGTGTCCCGCCGGTTCCGCCCCCTTCACGGCGGCCATGGCCGACGCCACGCAAAACCGGGCCCCGCGGTTCAGATACCTCGCGTTCCTGCACCGCCCCGTGAATTTCCTGACGTCAAATTCACGTTCGAGGGGAAAAGCCCACACCTCCCCTTCGAACCCGGTGGGCACCATGACCGCCCCGCCGTCTTCGAGGCTGCGGACGATCTCGCCGGCGGAAAAGCCGAGAACGGATACAACCCCGACAGATGAGATGACTACTCTGTTTGCCACGCAACCTCGCTTTCATACGAAGTTACCTAGAAAATAGACGCCCGTGTGAGTCTGTTTTCATGCCTTGTGGTGACGCCGGCGCCATGCGCAATTGCGTTCAAGATGGATCTTTCAAGCACAAAAGAGCGGGGGAATGATTCCCCCGCACCCCCCAAGTTTCGGCCTCGCGCGCAAGCGCGTGTGGGGGATACGTCCCCCACGCTTTTAGAGTATCATTTTGAACGCAAATCCGTATCAGGCGCTCGATACGAAGTGCCCGGAGCGAAAACACCGATCCGGAGTCTCCCCGGGCTGAAGTCCCGCGGACCGCTGGATATGGAAGACGTCGCTCGACGGAGGATCCGGCAACCAAGGTCCCGCGGAGCCCTTCACGGCATTCACGCACGACGCGGGCGAAGCGCGTCGGGTTCGCGATCGCGCCCGCTGAGCGCCTGGCCCTGTCTTCTCCACGACCGTTCGGTTCAATCCGACCGTGCAAGGGTCTCGGAACCCTTGCACTCGCCCTGCCATCCAGGGCGCCGGTCAGTCCCACCGTGGCGGGGCCCGGGGCCTGTTCCCGCTAAATCTCCCTGTAGGTCTCCGCCGCGCTTTTCCGCTCGATGAAGGGCGGCGTATCGTCGGGGAATCCCACCGTGACGAAACACCCGATGCGGATATCCTCCAGTCCGAGAGTTTTGTGCACGTCAGAGAGAAACAGCAGCGGGGCGGTGAGAATGCAGGTTCCGAGTCCGAGCGCCCGGCCTTTGAGGAGAAATCCCTTAAGAGCCAATCCCAAAGTGATGTCGAGGTCCGTCTCGCCTCGGCGATCCGTCCGGAGGATTTTCGCTTCGGCGAGCCTCGAAGAGAATCCGGCGTGAACGGGAACGGTGCCGGCGGCAATGAGCACGGGCGCCCGGAACATGAATTCCGAGCAGCGAAAGCACGCGTTGACGAGGTTCCTGGTTTTCTTGGAGCCGCCTTCCGCCTCCACCCTTTGCAGAAGCTCCCGGCGAGCCCGCAGCATCTCCCCGTGCAGGGCTTCGAGAAGCGGCGGCGACACGATCCGGACAAACCTGACCGGCTGGCTGTTGGAAGGGGAAGGAGCTTTGGCCGCGCATTCGATCATTGCTTCGATCGCGCCGCGCGGGGGAACCTCGGCCCGGTATTTCCGGACACTTCTTCTCCCACTCGTGATTTCGTCCACAAAGTCGCCCGGTTGGTTCATAGTCCGGTCTCGAGACGCCAGGAGGTGTATGCGACAAGATCCTTTACCTTGAGTACCGGACCGCCGTCGAGGGTCGCCAGGACTTCGCCGATTCGGTCCCGGCCGAGGAACGGGAAACGCTCGCCGAGATGGACCGCGGCGTCCCCGCGACGTTCCGCCGCTTCGTTGAGGCCGGCTCTCAGCGTTCTGAGGAAAAGCTGATCGTCATTGATTTCGATGCCGAACCTCGCGTTGAGTGCTACCGAAAGCTCGAGCTGATCGATGGATTCAGCGCCGAGATCCCGCATGAGATAAGTCTCCGGCGTGATCTCTTCGGCGTCCACGTCGAGGATTTCCGTCAGTGATTCTCTGATACCCTGGAAAACATCCATGCGAATCGCCTCCCGAGTCGTCATTTGCCGGCCGTCAGTCCACCGTCCATGGTGATCGCCGTTGCGTTGAAGAATCGTGCGTTGTCTGAAAGAAGAAACGTTACGGCATCGGCGACTTCTTCGCAGCTCAGGGCTCTGCCGAAAGGCATGCGCCCGATGAAGGACTCGGCATGAGAGCGCATGTACTTCCTTCCCCGTCCGGCATCGACGTACCCCGGTCGCAGGATCACCGAGGTGATCCCGCGGCTGCCCAGTTCGAGGCCGACATTCCTGTAGAGCGCTTCCGAGGCCAGTTTCGATGCCGCGTAGAATCCCTGCCCGGCATTGGGCCTGGAGGCCGCGGCCGAGGAAATGAAAACCAGCCGTCCCCGCTTCTTGCGCAGCATGACCCTGCAGGCCGTCCTCAGCATTTCCGCCCGGAACGAAACGTTCTCGGCAAAGTAGCGTTGAACGAGCTCCGGGTCCGATGCGCCGATGAGCGTTTCCATGTGTCCCTGGGCGAAGTCGACCAGAAAGTCCGGTCCTCCCTCGATCCCGCCGAAGAGGGAGGAGATCGTGCGCCGGTCGGCGAAGTCGATGCGCGCGGTGTCGAAACGCCCCGGAATGGCTGACAGTGAGGAAAACGCCCGTTGCACTCCACGTTCGTCGCGGCAGGCCAGGATCGGGCGCAACTCTTCGACGACGAGACGCTCCGCCAGTTTGCCGGCCAGTTCGCAGCTGCCGCCCAGGATCAGTACGAGGTGACCGGAAAATCGGAGCTTCATCGCACCAGGACTCCGGTCGCCACTACCGAGTGGCCGTCGTGCAGGGTGCATTTCATTTCGTCCCCGGCGATCTCGATATGATACGAATACTCACCCGGTTCGATGAACCTCCTGAACCTGAAGTTCCTGACGGTGCACGGCCCGCCGCAGAACTCCAGGCCCGCAGCCGCCAGAGTGAAGGCATGCACGATCATGCTTCCCGGAACGACGGGTCTGCCCGGGAAATGGTCTCCATAGATCCGGTCTTCGGGATCGAACACGAAAGTGCCTTCGAGAGACATTTGGTGGGAGCGGTTCGGCGGCATGTGCGGTCACCCCGGATTACGGTCCGGTTACGGCCCGGATCGAGTCGAACGTGATTTGGCAAAGTCGGTCGATCTCCTCGGCGGAAATGGCGAGCGGCGGCATGAGGACGATGACGTTGCCCAGCGGCCGGATGATGAGGCCGCGTCTTCGCGCCTCCAGGATCACCCGGTGGCCCACTTTCTCCTCCGGAGCGAACGGCCGTCTGGAAGCACGGTCGGCCACCAACTCGATGCCCGCCATGATCCCGATCCGTCGGACATCCCCCACATGATTGAGCGTTCGGAAAGACTCCAGCCGCTCCGCCATCTGTCGGGCGATCTCCCGAACGTGTTCCAGGACGTGCTCTTCCTCGAAGACCTCCAGGTTGGCGATCGCCGCCGCGCAGGCGAGGGGGTTCCCGGTGTAGGTGTGCCCGTGGAAAAACGTTTTGAATTCCTCGTATCTTCCCAGAAATCCCGAATAGATTTTTTCGGTGGTGAGGGTTGCCGCCAACGGCAGATATCCCCCCGAGATGCCCTTGGCCAGAGTCATCATGTCGGGCACGACGTCCTCCACGTCGCAAGCGAACATGCTGCCCGTTTTTCCAAATCCCACCGCCACTTCATCCGCTATCATCAGGATATCGTATCGAGTGCAGAGCTCCCGCACTTTCCGCAGGAATCCCGGGGGATGGACCAGTATCCCCGCCGCGCCCTGGACCAGGGGTTCGATCACCAGGGCGCAGACCTCGCGCGCCCGGGCTCGCATCAGGGTCTCCAGGCGGTTGAGGCATTCGAGGCCGCAGGCGCAAGAAGAAAGGCCGAAAGGGCATCGGTAGCAATAGGGAGATTCGGCCTTGTGAGCAGTGAACAGCAGAGGGCTGTACTTCTCGTGAAAAACATCGATGCCCCCCACGCTTACCGAGCCGATCGTGTCCCCGTGATAGGCGTTCCGGAAAGTGATGAACCCGGTTTTTTCAGTGGTTCCGTCGGATTGCCGAGTGTACTGGAAAGCCATCTTCAAGGCGATCTCGACGGCGGTGGAACCATTGTCCGAATAGAATACGCGGGTCAGCCCGCGGGGGGCGACGGCGATCAGTTTTTCAGCCAGGCTGATTGCGGGAACGTTCGAAAGACCGAGCAAGGTGGTATGGGCGACGCGATCCAACTGGTCCCTGACGGCGTTGTCCAGCTTCGCCTTGCGGTGGCCGTGCACATTGGTCCAGAGCGAAGCGACGCCGTCAAGATACGCCTTGCCGTCGATGTCGAACAGTGTGCATCCGTTCCCCTTTTCGATGATGAGCGGCTCTTCCTCGGCGTATTCCCGCATCTGTGTGAACGGATGCCAGATGTATTTCTTGTCGTGAGCGGCCAGTCGGCTTCTTGCAGCATTGGAGATGACCATCGGCGACTCCCGTTGTTTGCTCCCGAAATGCGTTGCGAACGGAACGGCCCGCAGACGGGAACCATGGCCGGGCCTCTGTTTCCTGAAGCTGTCCCGGGGCTTTCAAGATTCCCGCCGTTATGCTAACCTGCGACATCCGGAATCCGCCTCGGGCCGCCGCGTTCAAGCAGGCCCGCGCAGCGGCGGACGACGACGTTAAAGCAGAACCGCCGCATAGTGTCAACTATATTTTCTTTATGAGTTTACAATAGAGGGCGCAAAAGTGGGGGCCCCCGTGAAGACCACAAGGGAAATGTTGCTCGAGCATTTGAAGCAAAGCGGCGGGAACTGGATATCCGGCGCATGGCTGAGTCGCGAATTGGGGGTTAGCAGAGCGGCGGTCAACAAGCACGTGCGTCACCTGCAGAACGTCGGTTATCCCATCGCCACATCCACCAGGAAGGGCTACCTCCTCGGCGGGCCGTTCGACCTCGTGCTGCCGGAGGAAATCCGGGACGGATTGCGGACCCGGATCTTCGGCGCCGGGGATATCGTCTACCTGGACGTGACGGATTCCACGAACCTGCGGGCAAAGGACCTGGCGGCGGGTGGAGCCTCCGAGGGGACCATCGTCATCGCGGAAATGCAGACGGCGGGGCGAGGGCGCAAGGGGAGGGGATGGTTTTCCCCACCGCGCCAGGGGATTTATGTTTCACTGATCCTTCGTCCGACCATGACTCCGAGCGAAGCCCCGGGAATCACGCTTATGACGGGTGTTGCGGCCGCCGAGGCGTTGCTTTCGCTCACGGACCTGGATGTCAGGATCAGGTGGCCGAACGACCTCATGGTGGGCGGGAGGAAAATCGCCGGGATCCTGACCGAGATCAGCACGGAAATGGATCGGATCGATCATGTGGTCGTGGGGCTCGGGGTCAATGTCAACAACCGTCACGAGGATCTTCATCCCCAGATCCGGGAGTCGGCGACCTCCGTTCTCATCGAAACCGGGCAGGCACTGGCGAGGGCCGGGCTGATCCGGGCCATCCTGGAACATTTCGAAACATCCTACGCCGTCTTTTCGCAGAAGGGTTTCGAACCGTTCAGGCGGCGGTGGAAGGAGCTTTCAGGCATCATCGGGCGGTGTATCGTGGTGGAGATGATCAGCCGAACCCTGGCCGGGGAGGTGCTCGACATCGATCCCGAAGGGCTTCTGATACTCAGGGACGACGAGGGCCGCAAACACCGGATCGTGTCGGGCGACGTGAGCGATCGGTCGGATGCACCGAAGCCGGGACGACGGGCGCGGCGGCGGTCCTGAAGGGCTCATCCGCGATTCGGCCGACTGGCGCGGACACGCCCGCGGGTTCAGGCGTTCGGGCTCAAGTCCGCTTCGGAGGAGAGCGATTTCTTCTTGCGCCACTGGATGAAGACTCCCGCCGCCAGAATGCCCAAACCGACCAGGTCGGTGAGGGTTCCCGGATCGATCATCAGAAGGCCTCCCGCGAAGAACCAAGCCCTTTCGTACCAGGTCATGGGCGCAAGACAGAAGCCGATCATGGACACTCCCGCTCCGAACATGCCGAGGGAGGCAGTGACCAGGTTTTGAACCAGGCCCATGGGCGTTGTTCCGATGAGGAGCATAGCGGGGTTGTAGACGAAGATGTAAGGCACGAGGAACGCACCGATGGCGAGCTTGGTCGCGGTGAACCCGGTTTTCATCGGATCCGATCTTGCAATGCCCGCTCCCGCATATGCAGCCAGGGCCACGGGCGGGGTGATGTCGGCGACGATCCCGAAATAGAAGACGAACATGTGGGCCGCCAGGGGCGGAACGTTGAGCATGATGAGGGATGGGGCGGCGATGGTTGAGGTGATGATGTAGTTGGCGGTCGTCGGCGCTCCCATGCCGAGGATAAGGGAAGCGATCATCGTGAAAAAAAGGGTCGGCAGCAGGTAGCCGCCTGCCAGTTCTATGAGGCCGTTGGCCATCTTGAGGCCCAGGCCGGTGAGGGTCACCACCCCGATGATAATGCCCGCGGTGGCGCAGGCGGTGGCGACACCTATGGCGTTTCGGGCTCCCGTTTCCAGGCTGTCCACGATTTCGCGGAGACTCATCCTGGTTGATTTCCTCAAGAATGAAGCCAGGATACACATGCCAAGGCCCATCAGGGCGGCGTAGAGGGGAGTGTATCCCACTACGAGAAAACCGATGATGGCCACCAGCGGCATGAAGAGGTGGCCGCGTTCCGCCATGACGCTGGAGAAACGCGGGAGCTCGTCCCGGCTCATGCCCCGCAGCTTGCACCGCTTGGCCTCGAAGTGCACCTCGATGAATACCCCGGCAAAATATAGGCATGCGGGAATGGCCGCCGCTTTTGCAATTTCGAGGTAGGGGATGCTGAGGAATTCGGCCATGATGAATGCCGCGGCTCCCATCACGGGCGGCATGATCTGGCCGCCGGTGGAGGCGGACGCTTCCACCGCCGCGGCGAACTCGGGCCGGTACCCGAGCCGCTTCATCATGGGGATGGTGAGACTTCCCGATTCCACGGTGTTGGCCACCGAGCTCCCTGAAACCATGCCTTCCAGCGCGCTGCAGACGACGGCCACCTTGGCGGGCCCTCCGGAAGCCCAGCCGGCCACGGCGTTGGAAACGTCGACGAAAAGCTGCCCCAGGCCCGACTTTTCCATGAACGAACCGAACAGGATGAACAGGAAGATGAATGTGGCGGAAACTCCCAGGGGAATCCCCATGATGCCTTCCGTGGTCAGGTACATGTGGGATGCGATCCGTTCGAGTGAATACCCGCGATGATTCAAAAAGCCGGGGAAATACGCTCCGAAATAGGCATAAACGAGGAAGGTCGAGGCGATGATGACGATGGGAAGCCCGACCACTCGCCGTGCCGCTTCCAGGGTCAGCAGGATGGCAAACCAGGAGACGATGAAATCGATGCGCTGATAGTCCCCGCCGGACTCCATCAGACGCGTATAGTTGATGGTAATGTAGAGGCCGACTGCGACGGCGAAGCCGGTCAGCAGGTAATTATGCCAGGCCGGCTGATCGCTGGTCCTGGAGAGGCGGGCCGGAAACAGCAGGTAAACGAGAGCGAAGGTGAAGGAGAGGTGAACGGAGCGCTGCAACTGCGCAGGAAGTAGCCCGAAAGCCGCCGTATAGATCTGGAAGCAGGAAAAGGCGACCGCGATCCAATACACGATCCAGCGCGGAATTCCGAAAAGCTTGCGCGCATTGGATTCCCGGTCCACCTTTCGCATCAGTTCTTCGAGTTCTTCTCTGGATACCTCTTCGTCGGCTTCCTGTACGGCGCCGGTGGGACACTCGGCCTGCGGGGGTCTGACAGCGTCTTCGTCGCGTTCGCTCACGGCACGCACCTGCCTTTCATTGCGCTGAAGAGGGTGTTGCTGCGAACCCTGAAGGAAAGCGCACTTCCGGGCTCAGCGAGGTCGGCGAGCGGGATCTCCCGCCCCTTGATGCTCAGGATATGGTTCGCCACCCTGCCCACCCGGACGGTGATCTCGGGGACCTCGCGGTTCACGGTCCATTCGATCCAACCGTCGGGGAGAATGGTGAAAGTGCCTTCTTCGTCGGAAGTCCCCGGCATCCCCGCGCCGAAGGAGTCATAACGGGACTTGACGATGACGATATGCTCGCGCCGGACCCGCAACGTGTCGTGGACCGGTCGTCTGTTCACGGAATGGATAAAGGAAAGGACGAATTCATCACCCTCGGCTACGCAAGCGCACCACCTCACCTCTCCAGTGGCGACCGCCGTGACTTCCAGGACCCTCGTCCATGGCCAGAAGAGCACGGCGCTCGCAATCCCCGCAAGAAGCAAGCCCAGACCGAGTCGCGGACGCATACGAGGTGAGTCGCGGCTCTCCCGGGAAGGTCGGCCCGTCCCGGGAAGACCCACGGCTCGTGCTCCCTATTTCATGGCGCCTTTTTCTTTGTAGTACTTCACCGCTCCCGGGTGGAACGGGATGGACACACCCTTGACCGCCGCCTGCAGGTTCAGTTCCTTGGCCTTGGCGTGGGCCGCGGCCAGTTCCCGCTGGTTGTCGAACAGAGCCTTGGTCAGGTTGTAGACGACGTCCTCCTTGATCCCCGAATTCACGATGAGCACGGCGTTCACCGCCACGGTGCTCGCTTCGGGGACGTTCTTGTAGGTATTGGCAGGAACTTTCACGGGAGAGAGGAAAGGATACTTGGCCGTGATCTTCTTCACCATGTCGTCGGAAATGCTGAGGATCCGAATGTCGTTCTGGGTGCTGACGTCCATGATGCCAGGGTTGGGGAGACCGGCCGTCACGAGGAAGGCGTCGATATGCTTGTCCTTGAACTGTTCGGCGCTCTCGGAGAAGGAGAGATATTGGGCGTTGATGTCGCCTTTGGCCAGTCCGTACACGTCGCAAAGCTGCCGGAAATTCGCCTCCGTTCCGCTGCCCGGGGCTCCCACGCCCATCTTCAGTCCCTTGAGATCGGCGAAGGTCTTGACCGGTTTATCGGCGCGCACCACAACCTGGATGACTTCCGGATAGAGCACGGCAATGGCGGCCATGGCCGTGAGTTTCTCCTTGAACGGAGCCTCGGCCTTGAACGCGAAATCCAGCGTGTCGCTCTGGACCAGGGCGAGCTCCGCTTCCTTCTTGTTCACCAGGCGAACGTTTTCGGCGGAAGCCCCCGTAGTTTGTGCCGTCACGTTCATGCCGGAAATTTTCGAATTCCAGATCTTGGCCATGGAGCCCCCGAGCGGGTAGTAAGTCCCGGCGGTGCCTCCCGTGGCGAGAATCAGCCTGACTTCTTCGGCCTGCGCCGAGCCGAGGGTGCCCACAAAGACCAGGAGCAGAACGGATACGACGAGTAGTCTTTTCATCATGCCTCTCCTTCCATAGTGGTTTGTTCGTTAATGAATTGAAACCCTTGAGACAGGACTGATCGAAACGGAATAGGCTATATTAGATTAACGCGTATTTCGTGTCAACAACGGCCAGGGACCGGAACGGCGGGGAGCGGATCATCGCCGACGATCCCGGCTGCGGAATAATACGAAGTTACCTAGAAAATAGACGCCCGTGTGGGTCTGTTTTCATGCCTTGTGGTGGCGCAGGCGCCATGCGCAATTGCGTTCAAGATGGATCTTTCAAGCACAAAAGAGCGGGGGAATGATTCCCCCGCACCCCCCAAGTTTCGGCCACACGCGCAAGCGCGTGAGGCCGAGCGCTCAGCGCTGTCGGCGACTGGCCGAAGGCCGCCGCCGCAGCGCCACACGGAGCCGCGAAGCGACGAGGGGGTGTGGGGGATACGTCCCCCACGCTTTTGGAGTATCATTTTGAACGCAGATCCGTATAAGACGTCCGGTGGAGGCAAAGATCGCCACCGCCCCGGACATGCCGGAAAATCCGGAGCGGACGACCGCAAACGACGGATAGAAGGTGAGGCGGCGCTGCTATGAAAAATCTCATGTCCCGGCACCGCTCCTAGTGGCTCACTTCGGTCCCCTTCTGATAGCTGCCGAGAAACTTGAAGAATTCGGTCTTGCTCATGAGCCCATCGAGGATGTGCCTGCGGCTGTCTTCCGTGACGTCGACCTCGAGATCCGCATAGAACAGGTACTCCCATGGCCTGCTGTGGATGGGCCGCGATTCCAGCTTGACCAGGTTGATATTGTTCTCCGCAAAGATGCGCAGCGTCTCGAAGAGAGCGCCCGGCTTGTCGCTTACCGAATAGATCAGGGAGGACTTGTTCTTGGGCCCGGGCAGCGACTCGTTTTTCGAAATGACCACAAACCGGGTGAAATTCCGGGGATTGGTTTCGATGCCTTCCTTGAGTACCGTCATCCGCCGGGTTTGAACCGCACCGACTCCGGCGATGGCGGCTTCTTTCGCATCGCCGGCTTCCTCCACCTTGCGCACGGCGGTAGCCGTGTCCTTGCACGCAATCTGGTCCCACCCGGGATGCTTGTCCAGGTACTCGCGGCACTGCTGGAATACCTGGGGATGCGAGTATACGCGTTCGATTCCCTCGATGGAGGAGTCCAGGTGTCCCAGGAGGTTGTGCTTGATCCGCAGGGTCAGTTCCCCGACGATGCTGATAGCGTATTCGAGGAGCAGATCGTAGTTCTCGTGAATGCTCCCGGTAAGGCTGTTTTCCACGGGGATGACGCCGAAGGCGGCCTGTTCGCCGGCCACGGAGTCGAAAACCTCCCTGAAGCATGTGCATTCCCGGATCGGGACCTCCGTCCCGAAGAACTGCAGACACGCCTTGTGCGAAAAGGAACCCGGGACGCCGCTGTAGACGACCATCGGGGCCGCCTTGCCTTTGCCCTTGCGAGGCTTCATGATGGCCGCCTTGTCGAGGTAGGCGTAGTCGACCTGCTTTCCCACCACCGGGGCGATGACGTAGAGGTCGCGCATGAGCTGCTCGAACTGTTCGGGATAGAGGCTCTGGGGCCCGTCGGAAAGCGCCTTGTCGGGTTCCGTGTGAACCTCGATGATCAGCCCGTCGGCTCCCGCCGCGATGGACGCGCGGGCCATGGGACTGACCTTTTCCCGGATCCCCGTGGCGTGGCTCGGATCCACGATGATCGGGAGGTGGGTGAGTTTCTTGATGACCGGAACGGCCGTGAGGTCCAGGGTGTTTCGCGTGTAACGCTCGAACGTCCGGATGCCCCGTTCGCACAGAATGACCTGGTCGTTTCCTTCGGAGAGCACGTACTCGGCCGACATGAGCCATTCCTCGATGGTCGCCGAAAGTCCGCGCTTGAGGAGCACCGGCTTGCCGATTCGGCCGACCGACTTCAGGAGCTCGAAGTTCTGCATGTTGCGGGCGCCGACCTGGACGACGTCCACGTATTTCACCATGAGGTCGGCCTGGCTGGGGGAGGTGATCTCCGTGACTACTCCGAGGCCGGTTTCCTCTCTCACTTCCCGCAGAATCTTCAAGCCCTCCTCACCCAGGCCCTGGAACGAATAGGGCGAGGTGCGGGGCTTGAACGCACCGCCCCGGAACAGGACCGCTCCGTGTTTGCGAACCGTGCGCGCGATATCCAGGGTCCTCTTCCGGTCCTCGACACCGCAGGGACCGGCGATCACCACCAGCCGGTCTCCGCCGATGGTGACGTCGCCAACCTTGATGACCGACGGGGCGGGATGCAACTCGCGGCTCACCAGCTTGTACGGCTTGGAAATCGGGACCGCACGCTCCACCCCGGGCAGGGATTCATAGAAGGCCGTCTCCTTGTACATCGTGCCCACGACGCCCAGGATCTTCTCGTCCACGCCGGCGATCTCCTTCACCAGGTATCCCTCGGAGCGCAGGACATCCTTGAGCCTTTCCATCTGTTCAGCGGTTGCCTTCTTTTTCAGGATAAGAATCACGGCCAATCCTCCGTTTCATTTTGGGGTGTTGAAAATAAAAAAACCCCAAGGAAATTTCCTCGGGGTTTCAAAATCAAGCAACCCCGGGGGAGGTTCTTCTCCACCCGGGGCCTGTTCAGACATCAGTATCCCAGGTGGATGCTCCTAAAGAAGAAAAAGAAAAAGCCGAAAAAGGGCGCAAAAACCGGCCCTTCCGGCAGGCTTCCACCGGGGACGAAACGATCTGTGCGTGACACGAAATTTCTCAACATCGGCATCCTTTCATCAGTAACCACCGAAGCTTAGATGCGCGGGGCGGTTTTGTCAATCCCAAATTCGACATCCCAAATTCGACATCCCGCGCGACAAGAGAAATTCAGAAACAGCGCGTTGTTCCATCGCCCGATTCTCCGATGTCATTTCTTGCCTTTGCCGATCGCCGCAACGGGGAACGGACATTGACGGAAGCACTCCGGGCCGTATTATATGCTCCCTCAGCGCAGCCGGAAGAGATCGTCCCGGGGTGTCGGGGAGAGGGGCGGACATCGAGCAAACCGCGATGAGAGGCGATCCGGGAGGGACTGCCGCAGGCCGTCCGCGGTCCGGAAGGGCGTTGGCCGTGCCTGTGCCGACAGGGGAATCCCTGTCGGATTCCCGTGGTCTAATTTCCTGAAAGGGCCGGTGCGGGAGCCTGAAAACCGAGGGCCGAGCGGAACGCAGAACGTTTTAACATTTAATTAAGGTACTTCTCTTTGTGTTCCGAATATATAGGCGGTATACGAGGACCGTAATCTTTCTTATATACAATAACATGTTGAAATAGAAGGAAATTTCCGAAGCCGAAACGCCGGGGCGGCGAAATGCATTCCTGCAGCGGGGCGCCGCGGGGTCTTGCCGGCGATGCGAAGGCTTGCGGTTTCAAGGCCGGTCAGGGAAACGGCAAGGGGCCGTTTCGTTTCCGGGACGGCGCAACGTGAGGGGTGTCGGATTTAATCCTTTTGTTTGCGCTTCGCCTTGAATACCGAGGGGATCGGCTGTCTGAGTGAGTCGGAATCACTCCTGAATTTAATAACGCGTTGAAATAAAGGATCAATACCGAGCGCCGAAGAGCGTGCGTATATGCCGCGCTTCGGGACGCTTGCGCGGGGCTGCGATTGTCGGGCTTTCGCGCAAGGCGTGGGTGTTCGTCCGGTTCTCGAGTTGAGCGATCGGAACCCTGCGGGGCGTGAAGGACCCGTCGATTCCGAGAGGCAGGCTCCGGAATTTCGTCTGGTTCCAGAGGATGTGCCGGCCTTTCGTGTTTGAGGCATTCCATGGTGGCGGGCGTTCCTGCGTGGTGGGAGGGGCGCCGCGGTTAATCTTGCGGCGCCCCCCCATTGCACGCGACGAAACCATGATCGAAGGCCTCGTTTGTTTCTGCGGACTCTTGATCTCAAGCAGAGGAACAAAGGAGGGATTCGTGTTCCCGGATATCGTTGTCGGTTCGTACCGACACTGGGTCTGCCCGTGCAGCTCGGTCTGCATTCGCGTGGATTGTCGCCGTCGTGCCCGGGATTCCGTGCGCCGGCGCATCGTTCCCTCAACTCGGGTTCTCATTCACACAGGAGGAGTATCATGATTCGGAAGGGTTTGTTGATCGCGGTGTTGTCAGTCATGTCGTGTGCGTTTCCGTCTCCGGGCTGGTCGCAGGAATACAAGCTGGGGATACAGGCGTTCAAAGGGGCCGACACGGCCATGAAGGAGTGGAAGGCGACCGCGGACTACCTGACGGCCAAGCTCGGCAAAACCTTCACGGTGGTGCCTTGCACGGACAACGAACTGATGGAGGGGGTCAAGCAGGGCAAGATCGACTTCTTCTATGCCAATCCCGCCATATTTGCGGAGATGAACAAGCAATACGGCGCGCAGGTCTTGGTCACCATGGTCAAAGCCACCAGGACCCAGCCGACCGAATACCTGTCCGGCACCATCTTCACCCGCAAGGAAAGTCCCGTCAAAACGCTTGCGGATTTCAGGGGCAAGGAGTTCATGACGAGGGCGAAAAGCTCTTTTGCCGGGTGGATGGTTGCCAAGCGTCATTTTCTGGACAAGGGGATTGACCCGGAGAAGGAATTCAAAGCGATCAAAGAGGCCAAGTCAGTGGAGCACGTGGTCTACGCGGTGCTGAACGGGGCGGTTGAGGGCGGTGCCATAATGGCGGGCACCCTCGAGGAAATGGCTGCCGCCGGGAAGGTCAAGATGGCCGATTTCAGGGTGATCGACCAAGCCGCCGACAACTTCCCGTTCGTTCACACCACCCAACTATACCCGGAATTCTGCATCGCGGCGGGGGCCAATACTCCTCCGGCGCTCAAGGCGGATGTCGCCCAGGTGCTCCAGGCCGTTGCCCCGACGGACCCCGCGGCGGTCAACGCCAAGCTGAACGGATGGAAGAAGCCTCTGGATTATATGCCGGTCGTGGAATGCCTGACCATCGTAAAATACGGAGCATTCGCAAGAAACTAGCAGCAATGGAAGGGGGCCCGCTCATTTCTTCAGCAGCGGAGCCCCCTGTCTTTCGCTCCGCTTCTGCCACCGTTTCGACGTCATGCTTCCGAATACCCGCTAACCCCGATGGAACTCCGCTCTCCTCGATAGCCTTCCCCCCGGCCGGCCGCAATCGCATTTCACCGGGAATCGGCCTCCGGATAGATTACTGAATCCTGGTAGGGGTTCTTGCTGTCGAAGGCTCTCCCGAGTATCTCGATGGCTTTCTTGATTTCGTGCGGTTGGAGCTCGATCTCGCGGAAGAAAGCCTCGACCTCGTTCTTGGTGAGATGGACTCCCAGGTTCTTGAAAGAACCCCAGAGCATGTCGGCCCTGCCCTGGAGCTTGTCCGCCGTCAAGCCGTCTTTCGGGCTCATGTTCACCAGGAAGGCCAGGCTGTGAAGGATATTCAGGGAGGTATGCCATCGCGCATCGAGGGCTTTCTCCATGGCTTCCATCGATCCGTAGGTCCCGAGCAGGTAGCCGGCAAACCGGGCGATGAACGCATCGTTCGTCGGTACCGCCTCCGAGAGCTTCGACCAAGCGCCTTCCGTCAGCAGGGCGGAGACCTTCCGGTAGAAGTCCCCGGCATGCTTTTTCAGCAGCCTTTGCGTGAGAAGGAGCGACAGGATTTCAACGGTCCATTTCTTGAGTTTCTTCTTGTACCGGTCGACGAACAGCACGAGATCGCTGCCGAGGATCACCCAATAGGCGAGGGGATCCAGGACGGATGCGATGCCGAGGACGAACTCCACCTCCATGACGCTCAGCTTGCGGTCCCGGCGGGAAGGAGAAGGCCGGCCGTATTCCGCGGGATTCGGCCCGTTCACGAACCGGTTGAAATCCTCGTTGCTGGTGAGAAAGATCAGTCCTCCATGAAAATAGCACACCTCTGAGTTGGTTTCGCAGAGGACGGTAAGTGGGCCGTCGCTGGAGACGCACGTCAGTCCGGCATTGTCGAATGGTTCGGGAGCCCCCGGTTCGGCAGCGGCAGCGGCCGCCTGGCGCTGCCGATCGATATGTTTCAGCAGATTCTGGATCTTGGCGTAAGTGACAATTCTGGAATTGGGAATGACGGAAGTCATTTTCATCGCCTCTTTCGCCGGTCGGCCGGCTCGATGAAAAGATCGCGCAGTCCCGCGGATAAAGCTCCGGCCTGAATGCCAAACCTTGCACCCCCGGCTTGACGTCGGCGCCGCGGACCGTCCAAATGCATACAATATCTTCTCTGAAATGAATCGGTTGAGATTCTACGAGTCACTTCTCACGGCCGGTTTCGGTGGAGCCTCGAATGGGCTGACATGAGGACCGAAGGATTCTCTTGGGAAACAACGTTCCGGAGTTGAAAGTTCTGAACATGGGAAACCTCCCCTGGCAACCCTGCTACCGTATCCCGCGCGGGGGACTTAGGCCAGTGGCTTTGCGTCCCACCCTTTCGGATGGTTTGCCCTTTACAGGTTAATCGGCTCGGAGCACAAAAGGCTCCAAACATTACAATAATATGATTCGGCACAGCCGACAAGGGGCTTTAACCGCCTGTCGAAAATGTCAGGAACGAGGACCGTTCGACCGGAGTTTCCTCCGGGGTTTTCAAACCGTTGCGGACCGGGCGAACCGGCGCCTTTGACCTTTTTCTTGCGTTTTCCACAGGGATATTTGATGATTGGGCGGCCTCCGAGCGTGGGCCGGGAGCTCCTCTTCGGGCGCGGATCGTCAGGACGGGCCCGGGCGGCCCATGAGGAGCATTGTTGCGGCCCAATGACCGATTATGGTTTTTTGTTTTGAGATCAAGGCCATATGGAGCGCCCGGCAACGGACGTTTTCCGCGGGACGGGCGACGGTGAAGACGCCGGCCGCGCGCTCGCAACATAGTTACCACTTTCCGGAAAGAAAGGTTTTCAAGAATGAGTAAACCGATGCTCATTGCAAAGAGTTCCAAGAACGTCGAGTTCTGCCTGATCCCCCGCATGGCCAATCGGCACGGGCTGGTGGCGGGTGCCACGGGAACGGGCAAGACGGTGACCTTGCAGAGAATCGCCGAAACCTTGAGTCAAAACGGCGTACCCGTCTTTCTGGCCGACGTGAAGGGGGACCTCGCCGGGATCAGCCGCAAGGGCGCGGAGCATCCCAAGATCGTGGAGCGCGTCAAGCTGCTTTCTCTGTCCGATCATCGCTTCCGGGAATACCCGGTGGCGTTCTGGGATGTTTTCGGAAAGAGCGGTCACCCGGTGAGGGCGACGGTTTCCGACCTGGGGCCGCTGCTCATGGGCCGGCTCTTGAATCTCAACGAGGTGCAGACCGGCGTTTTGACGTTGATCTTCAAGATCGCGGACGATGATGGGCTGTTGCTCCTGGACCTGAAAGACATCCGGTCCATGGTTCAATTCGTGGGCGACAATTCCCGGGAATTCACCACCGAATACGGGACCATTTCCAAGGCCTCGGTGGGCGCCATCCAAAGAGGCTTGCTGGAGCTGGAGTCGCAGGGGGGCGACCGGTTTTTCGGCGAACCGATGCTCGACATTTTCGATCTCATCCAAACGCATTCGGACGGAAGGGGAATCATCAACATCCTGGCCGCGGATCAACTGATAACCCGGCCCAAAGTCTACGCAACCTTTCTGCTGTGGCTCCTGGCGGAGCTTTTTGAGCGCCTTCCGGAAGTGGGAGACCTGGAGAAGCCCCAGCTGGTTTTCTTTTTCGACGAGGCGCACCTGCTTTTCGAAGACGCTCCGCCGGCTCTGCTGGAAAAGATCGAACAGGTGGTGCGGCTGGTCCGTTCCAAAGGGGTCGGGGTCTACTTCGTCACGCAGAACCCGAGGGATGTTCCCGACAAGGTATTGGCCCAGTTGGGCAACCGCGTGCAGCACGCGTTGAGGGCTTTTACTCCCCAGGAGCAAAAAGCGGTCAGGAGCATGGCGCAGGCGTTCCGCCCGAACCCGCGTCTCGACATCGAGAAGGTGATCACGGAGCTGGGCGTGGGAGAGGCCCTCGTTTCCTTCCTGGAGGAAAACGGGACCCCGGCGGTGGTCGAGCGTGCATTCGTGTGTCCGCCCGAGAGCCGGGTGGGTGTCATCACGGCCGATGAACGAGACGCGATCGTTCGAAGCTCGATCCACTTCGGCAATTATGAGAAGACGGTCGACCGGGAATCGGCCTTTGAAATGATCCGGGCGCGAACCGAACGAAGAATCGAGGAAAGCCGGCAGGCAGGAGAGCGGCCGGAGGCCGGTTACCGGGCACCGGCTCCGGGGCGACGGCCGGGACGTTCCAGCGACACCGTCGTGGAAGCCTTTGCGAAGAGTACTCTGCGGGCCATCGGCAGTTCCATCGGCCGTCAGATTGTCCGCGGGGTGTTGGGTTCGATCCTGGGGGGGAGGAGATAGAAACCGGTTTTCCCCGCGGTCCGAGACCTATTCGGAACCGCCGGGCCGGGGAATGAGCATTTCATCGAAAGCACGCCGCCTTGCCGTGAGCGCGCCCGTGCCGAATGAGTCGGCATATCGCTTGCCTATTTGATGTGAATCGAAGATAATAAAATTAATGTCTCCTGTTGTTTCAAGAGGCCTTCCGGGTGAAATGCGAGCCCGAAGCGCCTATCTTTCCGCTTGCGATCAAGTTGTCGCACTGTCCGGGATCAAGTCCAGATATCAGACACTGTGTGTACGGCACGGAACCCCCGTCTCTTTTCACGCTTCTTCCAACTGGTCTATACTTTTTGAGGAGTCGCCTCATGAGTAATGAAAACTTGGAAGGGAAAAGGTGGTGGATTGCCGTTGCGGCAATCATCATGCAATTGTGTCTGGGAACGGTGTATGCGTGGTCCGTCTTCAAGAAACCCATCATGACCGCGCACGGTTGGGGGGAAACGGCCACCCAGGTTACCTTCATGATCTGCATCGGAGTGATCGGTCTGGCCGCCGCCTTCGGCGGGACACTGGTCGACAAGAAGGGGCCGAGATATGTGGGTACCGTGGGCGGCATTCTTTTTGGGATCGGAACGCTGTTGGCCGGCTTGGCCGATCAAATGGGCAGCATCTGGCTCCTCTATCTCGGTTTTGGCCTGATTGCCGGCCTGGGCAACGGTTTCGGCTACATCACCCCCATCGCCACGCTGATCCGCTGGTTCCCCGACAAACGAGGGCTGGTGACCGGGCTGGCCGTCATGGGCTTCGGCGCCGGGGCGTTTTTCATGGGCATCATTGCTCCCAAAATGATTATTTCTCTCGGAGTGGCCAAAACGTTCTACATTTGGGGGGCGATCTTCCTCGTGGCCGTGACTGCGGCCGCTCAACTGTACAAGAATCCTCCCAAAGGGTGGTTGCCCAGGGGGTTCGCCCCCAAGACCAGCGCAGGCGGCGTTCAGGTGACCGAGTCCTACACCTTCGATGAAGCCTTCAAGACCTCGCAATGGTGGATGCTGTGGTCGATGCTGTTCTTGAACATCACCGCCGGTCTCGGTCTGCTGTCTCAATTGTCCCCGATGGCGCAGGACGTGGTCAAGAGGGTCAGCACCGATATCTCCGCCAAGGAACTGGCGGTGGCCGGCGGCACGATCCTGGCGATCGCCTCCATCTTCAACGGCTTGGGGCGTCTCTTCTGGGCCTGGACGTCCGATGCCGTCGGAAGGAAAATGGTCTTCGTCATCATGTTTGCAAGCCAGGCCATCCTTTACGTGGCATTGCCCCAAATCGGGAACCAGATACTGTTCACCGTCGTGGCGTGCTACCTTCTCGCCTGTTATGGCGGCGGATTTGCCACCATGCCGGCCTTTGCGGCCGATTCCTTCGGACCGGCCAATATCGGAAAGGTCTACGGCATGATGTTGACCGCCTGGGGGTGCGCCGGCATCGTGGGGCCGCTTGTATTCGCTCAAATCAAGTCCATCGCGGTTTACGTCGCGGCCGTTCTTCTGGTGGTGGGCTTCCTGCTGGCCATCAGCTTCAAGAAACCGAAGGGCAAAGAGTGAGTATGACCAGGTGAGAAGTCTTCGCCGGCACCTGGAGCGTTGCGCCTGCGAGGATGCTTCTCGCGGCGTTGGGAAACATTATAGTCACTGGACGTGCAGGTTTTCTCTTTGGGCTGCCTTCAATGGAAATAAGGAGAAATTGCCATGTCATCGTTTGATGAAAAAGTCGCTCTCAGGAGTTTTCAAGAGATCAGCAAGCTTTTGAGCTCAACCATGGAACTGCCGGAAATCCTCAATTACATATTAGAAGAAATCACCAGGGTCCTGGGCCTGAAAGGGGGTACCATCCGCCTGGTCAGCCCCAAGACCAATACCCTGGAATGGATGGCCTCGGTTGGGGTGAGTCGGAAATATATCGAAAAGGGGGCGGTGGACCTGGACAAGAGCGTGGCGGATGCCATGACCGGAACACCGGTGCTCGTGCTGGACGCGGGCAACGATCCTCGCATGCAGTATCCGAAACAGGCCAGGGAGGAAGGCATCGCCAGCATGTTGACCATCCCCATGAAGGCGAGGGGGGGAAAGGTCATAGGAGTGATGCGCCTGGTGACCTCCGAGCCCAGGCAGTTCACGATGGATGAGGTCGATTTTGCCTGTGCCGTGGGAGAATTGGGAGCCCAGGCCATCACCAATGCCAGGATGTTCGAAGAGCTGACCAAAGAGCTCAAATACTTCAAAGGCATGGTGGACGTCGCCAAGTTTTGGTGAAAACCGGGGCTCCACACGTCATTGGCTCTCAAGGTCGAACGCACGCCCGGAACCGATATATGACCGATTTTCGCATGGCCGACAAGGAACCCTGGCGTGACATCACCGTGCGGATACTGCTCAACCACTCGTCAGGGCTCCCAGGCATCCATTTCCCCAACGTCCTCACCGTCGCGCCGTCCTCCGGTTTTGCAGCGCGGGTTCAGGACATGATGGTGCCACCGAACGCCTCCGACACGCGCCGGGGGAGATGGCGGTGTATGGCAACGACGGCTTCATGCTGGTCGAACTCCTGGTCACCGCAGTCACCGGTCAGACATACACCGAGTTTGTCGAGCGGGAAATCCTGGAACCTCTGGGAATGAGTCACAGTCGCTTCGCCCGCGAGCCTTTTCCCCTCTTGGGTCGGGGAACGGCACGGTGACGATCGGCCCCGAAGGGCCGGGCGAGTGGTTCCGGTGGCCGGCGAATTCGGCTCTGAGCGTGACCGGCGCACGTTCATGGTATCTCTACAACGCGGGATTCGGTCTCAAGGATTGGGGCATGGGAGAGACGACAGTTGTCGGTGCGGTCGAGGATGGCGCCTAACTGCTCCCGTGCGGCGCGCCGGACACCACGATCACGCTGACGATGCAGGCATGGGAAACGTGGGGGGGAAAGGCGGGTCTTTGACCACGGGTCGTCCCGAAACCGGAGACATCAGACGCGGGGGGGGGAGATGCAAAAAGAGCCACAATGGAGAGAGGCCCCTTTCCCTCGAAAGAAATGGGCGGAACCATCCGAATACACATACTCGGATAGGAGGCCAGATGCGGGTCGCAATTCTGGGGTACGGGTCGCGCGGCGACATTCAGCCTGTGCTGGTGGTGGCGGATGCCTTGAAACGCCGCGGACACGAAGTCCGGCTCACCGTCAACGTGAACTCCGCGGACTGGGCGAAGCGCGGCGGCATCGACATTCTTCCCATGCATCCGGACGCCGAGGCTTTTTTGAAGTCGCCGGGAGGAAAACAGCTGCTCGCCAAAGGCAAATCCTCGACACTGTTTCGCGAGCTTGCCGCCCTGGAGGAGCGGCACAACGACGACATCATCCGGGTCTGTCGTGAAGCCTGTCGCGGAGCTGACCTCGTGTGCTCGACGATCGTGACCGTCTTTCGCGGCGCCGGCCTCGCAGAGGCGCTCGGCGCGCCGCACGTATGCCTCGCCACGCTGCCGATGTTCAGAACCGCGAACTTCGCGAGCTACCTGCTGCCGATCCGCAATTACCACGCCGGCCGGCTCAACCGGCTGAGCTGGGACCTGTACATCGCGGCATATTGGCTCGGGCAACGGCGTGTGTTCAACGCCACACGTCGGGCGCTGGGGCTACCGGAATGGAAACATCGCCCACGCGTGGAGGACGGTGCCTTCATCCACATGTACAGCAAGCATGTGCTCCCGATTCCGGACGATGTGCCCCGGTCGCACTGGCAGGGCGGTTACGCGACCATGTCGGCGGAGCTTCGCGAGCGGCTGGGGGAGAGGGCTCTCCCGCCCGGACTCGACGAATGGCTGGCTGCGGGACCTCCTCCCGTCTTTTTTGGATTCGGCAGCTTGCCGGTGCTGGACCCGGCAGCGGTGCTGCGTGACGTCGTTCGGCTGTGCGAAAAACATTCGATCCGCGCGCTCGTGGGGGCGGGTTGGACCGAGTATGCCCGGGGCGCGCTGCCCGAGACGGTGTTCATCGCGCCCGCGTTCGATCACGATCGCGTCCTGCCGCGCTGTCGTGCCGCGGTTCATCACGGTGGCGCCGGAACCACGGCCGCATCGCTACGCGCGGGATTGCCGACCCTCGTCTGCTCGCTCTTCAGCGATCAGCCGCTCTGGGGTCAGCGCATCGAGCAGCTCGGAGCAGGAACGACATTCCCGTTCCAGAAGCTCGAACCGAGACGTCTTTCCGCCGCGCTCGACGTCCTGTTGCGTCCGGAAGTCGCTGAGCGTGCGCGCCGGATCGGGCAAGCGCTGAGCGCCGAGAACGGAACGGAGCAGATTGCTGATCTGGTGGAGCGCTTCGCGCAAAGCGAAGGCATCTCCGTCGCCGTGCGCGCCGCAGGTGTGAGCGCAAGCGAGTGCTTAAGTTCTTAGATAATCGCGATGAAGCGAGGGCTTAAAACCTTACATTAAGCCATTTCACATATGACGTTCACTTTGGCAATTAAGCACTATAGTATTTGTGTAATCGTTAAAACTATCATGATCCATGTTCAGATAGCCTACTCTCCATAGGTTTACACCATTGCCATGTGTATATTTTTAATTGACTAGCCCATATGTTTATTAGATCTATGGATATTTCGTTAGTTATATAGGAAATCGAAATGAAATTACGACTTCACTTATTAGTTCTCCTCGTCTTTTCACTCTTCTCAGCATCTGGCCATGCCGCCGACTGCGCCAAAGGAACACGGAGTAGTCTTCAATTGAGTCGAGTCAATGTTCCCTTCGTGCCCCGGCATGGCCAAAGTCTCGGTAAGACAAGCCTTGTCCTGCGTTCTGAACCGGGCGGTGAGGTACTCTTAAGCGAAGAATACGAAGGCAACTGGATCTGTATCGGTTTCAATAGAACAAACAAAACCTATATCATGGGAGGTATCCTGGAGCGCGGAGCCTGGCTTCCGCTGTGTTCCATTCAATACCTGCGCGAGGACAAGAACTCACTTGAACCATCGGTTTTTGACCGGTTGGGCTACTTTGCGATGACAGTCATAACCAGCCCTGGTTGCAGGTACATCGTCTTCATTGGAGGGCGGAGCACAACCGGCACCTTACACGTCATCGATATTGAACGAGACGAAGTTAAGGAATTGGGTCCGGCACCGGCGCCGCCACCAAATGCATTTGCGAGAGACATCTGTAATGGCGAGCCGTTCGAGTGGGGCACGTGCTGGGCAGACGGGTATGTAGAGATGGACGCGGGCATCATTCGCTTCAAGTCCGGAGACGTCTTGGAGGTCAGTTATGGCAATGATAGCCCCCATAGGCGTGGGGAAAAACGTCGGGTTCAGCGGTTCAAGCTTGGCTAAGCTAACCAGGAAGTCGCGTCCTGCATTCCGGACTCCTACTTCACGTTGACCCCCGATGCACAAGTCACGCAATCGCTTATGTTTGGATAGGTAGCTCCGGATTGGTTGTTGAGGTACGAGGTGTTTCCGTCCAGCATATTGTAGGTGCCGAGCTGGATTCCACTATACTTGTTCCAGGAAGCAGTGTTGTTCTTTATCATATTGTAGCCATCTGCCATAATTCAATGGTTGCTGTTTTCCATTGAGATGTTGCCGATTACACTATTGCCATCAATTACACGTATTCCATTTTCGATGTTTTGTGAAGCAATATTGTCTGAAATGGTTGATCCTGAGTAGCAATAGATACCATTTTGATTTCCTGTACAGGTACACTCTCTAATGATGGAGTAGTAATCAACATAGATACCATATTGAGCATTGTTGATGGCAGTGCAGTTTTCGATGTAGTGCTGGTTACCGACAGGAAAGATGCCGCTGGAACCGTCTTCAATCACCCGGACCCCGATGACCCTGTGGCCGGGGTCGGTGTAGCCGCCGTTCGCTTCATAAATTCCATTCGTGCCGAAGCCTTTGATCGTCCCATTCCTTATCTCCACATTCTTCCTGCCGACCATATAAACGCCGTGGTTGTCCCCGCTGCCGGGCCCGGTAAGAACATAGCCGCCCAGGTCGATGGTGGCATCGTTTGCATTCACGGTGATCCCGGTGCCCGCCGCGGTGAGGTTTCCCGTGACAAAATAAGAGCCGGGAGAGCTGATGGTATAGGGAAGAGACGAGATGGGGGTTCTCATCTCATCGGTCATGACAAGGTTCTTGGCGGCGCTCCATACACTGAAGCCCGCCGTGTTGCCTGCCCGAAGGTTCCAGGTCAGGGCCGCGGTTGCGCCTCCAAAAGTCGCTTGGGCGGAGCAGGTTCCGGTTCCATCCGAGCAGTTCGCCTGGGCCGCAGTGAAGATCGTGTTGAGCTTGACGACGGAGCCGGACTTCACCTGCAATTGGTACCTGGTCGCGCCCGCAACCGCTTTCCAGAGAAAGGTGACGGTGGAGCCGACCACCCTTCCTGACGGGGAGACAGGAACAGAGACCCCGGGCACGGCCGCGTGAGTGACGGAGGCCGTAAGCCCGCATTATTCATGAGGGCAGCTGGGAGGACCATCGATTGGGCCAAATACGAGTCGCATGAGCGGAGTTTTTTTGATACGGGCCGATAATGGGCGCTAAAATCGACCGCGAATCATTCCAGTCGAGTAGTGACACCTGTCTATGCGCCCAAATACCTGAACTCGTGCGCACCTGTAGTGTCGGTCCTGTATAATTTCATTTGGTTCGGGCGCCGCTTGCGTCAGCACCGGAGTGGCATCTGCTGAATATTCCGAAGTGCGGTGGCAAACAGGCGTTGATAGGGATAGGCCCGGGGCATGGTAAAGAGGATGCGCCGGACGCTCTGGACCACTCGGGCAGCGACCCTTAAATAGTTTGAGTTTCAGGGTGTTCACCGTGGCAGCAGCCAACTCGGTCCCGGCCAGGCTCCGGCGCAGGCGCCACAACAGAACGAAGGCGAAGGTGCGCAGCAGCAGCCGAAACTGGTTGGCCTTAAACCGGGTGCAACTCAGCCGGTCGGCCTTGAGATGCACCTTGAGTTCCTTGATCCGGTTTTCGGCATCGCCTCGGCCGGTGTAGACGCCGTCATAAATTCCCTCGGCGGATTCAAAAAGAATGTTGGTCACCACAAAGCGGGTGTTGAGTCCTCGGGGGAGTCGTTCGACCTTGGCAATAACCCGACGGGATCCTAGAGCAGATGAGGAGCGATGGCAATTTGCAGGAGGCAGAATCGCACAGTTAATCCGACGGGCTGTTCTCCATGGACTCGATAGATTTTATGTGAATGATATCCCCCTTTGGGCTTTCGGTTATGATCGCTGTCAAAAAGACCATTTTGCCGATAAGCTTTGAGAGATCTTTCCCTCTTACGATATAATCTCCATCATCGGCCTCGATCACGAAATCCTTTCCCTTCTTGGTTACGAAGCCTTCCATTGGCTCTTCATGTGTGGCAAAAACCATTTTGCTCATGCAGGTGAAAAGAAGAGACAGGACAATAATCGTGGATAAAAAAACTCTGAGGATGCATCTGTCCATGTGGTGAGTCTCCGTCCCGTAAGTTGAGGCTTGTCTACTGACTGGACAATTTACACGAAATTGTCCAGTCAGTGAATTCTAATTTGTCCCCCTCGTCCCACTGAGACATGCTGGAGGGTGCGGGAGTTGAAACTGCCCCCTGATTGCGAATTCAATAAGTTAGGGTGTTACTTTAGCACCCCTGTAGCATCGGCCATTCTTGTTGTCTCAGCAACGCAAGAGTGTCTCCAGAAGGGATTGGATCGAGGTGTGAGGTTCGAACCTCTTCCCTCGATTTTTCTCACACAGGAGAGCGGACTTGATCTGGTTTATCGTCCGGCCCCACACTGGTTCGCTGTGACTCCGATGGCATTAATCCACTCGATGCATGTCCAAAGAATCAAGAGTTGTCGGCTGGGTCCACAAACTGGTCCTCCCAGAAGCTCTTGTCCAGGACTCCAAGGAAGCCAGGCGGTTGGGAATCGTCCGACACCCTCTTGGGATTGGTGATGTGCTTCCGTAAGTCGTTGTAGCATTTACAGAAATGCCGCTTTCCCGTCCGGTGCATTGCCGTGCAGTCCTCCCACTCTTTGCACCATAGTTGAACGTAGAGGATGCCATCTGCGATCTGATCTTTCGTGATCCTGTCGTCTTTCATTGGAATTTCCTCACAACAAAATACTGACATTTGAAGCCGTGTGCTTTCGTCCCTGAACGGGCAATGATGTCGCCAAGCAGGTAGACCCGGACCATGTTGAGGGTGTTTGATCGGCAAACACCTGGACCGTCCACGGACGATGAGTAACAACCAAAGAACCTTGCCAAACGGGACTTCGAAGACCTCTTCCTGGCATTGGTGACAGACCAATCACAAGGCTCACTGCCTGTAAAGTATCAACTCAACCAGCGAAAACAATGAGTGCAATACCTCATTTGCCCCCTACCGAACATGGTATATTCAGGGATGGGTTCGCATACGGGCGAATGACCTGGTTCCGACACTCCGATCAACTCTCCTCCAAAGCCGATTGACATCTCCCCTCAACCATTGCCAAATCAGCCTTTACGAAATGAGCATCACGGAGGGGCGAATGATCAAAAGCCAACTGATCGAGGAATTGGCCAAGAGAGCCGGTATTTCACTGAGGGATGCCGAACGGGCCGTCAACGCAGCCATTGAAAGCATGGCAGCATCCCTTGCAGATAACAACCTTGATTCGCGCTACGTTGTGGCCGAATTTTCGGCCGGCCCCATGACCTCGGACGGCGGGTCCTTGCTGCTGCGTGAAATCGACGAGGCCACAGGTCTTTCGTTCTCCATGAGCCGGGCGCTTTGCGACCGTCGCGAGCAGGCCAAAGTGCACCACGGTCAAGAGGAGTTCTTGCGCCAACGGCTCTTTGCCATTGCCATGGGATATGAAGACGGCAACGATCATCAATCCCTGCGCTTTGATCCCGGACTCAAAACTGCCGTTGGCAGATTACCCGAGACCGGTCCGGCACTGGCCTCCCAGCCGACGCTCTCGCGATTTGAAAACCGGGTGGGGAACTGCGAGCTTCGCCGCCTGGCCGATGCCCTGATTAACGCCTATGTGGCTGCGCACCCGGCTCCGCGCAAGGTAATCGTGCTCGATATGGACGCAACCGACGATCCCACCCACGGCCTGCAGCAACTCTCCTTCTTTCACGGCTACTACGATCAGTA